>ERZ1740062.2-NODE-2-length-201656-cov-14.609595_pt1:0-200000 | contig 201656 bp, 200 predicted proteins | sample MGYA00581741_ERZ1740062 | MGnify/ENA primary metagenome ERZ1740062 (study PRJEB43018, sample SAMN04849747) | marine metagenome | isolation source: floating plastic debris | place: Pacific Ocean | collected 2008-09-01 | study: EMG produced TPA metagenomics...
AATTTAAATAGTTTAGTAATTTAGTTTTGAGTGATATTTTTTCTACTTGTATTTTGGGTTTTTATCACAAATCTGGTTAAGGCTTGATAATGGCTTGTTTGAAGCGGTTAAATTTTCTCTAAAGGTTTTTATCATCCCGAATTTCGAATTCTAAAAGCAGTTTCGTTCCCATATATTACATTATATTAAGATTTATCTAACTCCATATTACTATCGTTAACCAAGAGAGTAATTTATTTTCATTTCTAGAAAATAAAAAGTTTCACTGCATACTAATTTAACTTTTTTTAATGGTTGTAGAGTTAAATAAATCTTAATATAATGTAATATATGGGAACGAAACTGCTTTTAGAATTCGAAATTCGGGATGATAAAAACATCTATGAAGACTAAACTTCTAATGATTGAAACAGAATTTATTGTTGCATATTATGTAATTTTTTAACCGATATTTTATCATTACCGATCTCTATGATTTGTAAATTTGTATGATTATTAAGTTCTGTAATATATTTTTTTATCTTATATTTGTAGGCTCTTATGTTACTTTTTTTTAAATCATCACCATATAAAAATTGAACTAAATTTAGTTTATCAAACTCAGTTGAATAATCTTTATGTAATTTCATATGAAAAATATAATATAAGGTTCTTGCTTTTGGGTTTTTTATTTGCCAAAAATAATTTATAATTGGAAGCATAAGTGATACAGTCTTTAAAGTATTGACTACCTAAAACTATTAAATCATAATGATTCAATGTTAATGTTATAGTATTCTTATTTATGTTATTAGTTTGAATATTATAAGCAAGTAAAGATGTTTTACCTTCTATTATTTTACTATTTTGAGTCTCAATTTTATAGATGATATCCACATCACATAAATCGTTTAAGTATTAAATATATTTTTTATAGAGTGCACCACTCGGGGTCTTATTTTGCACTCTACATAAACCATATAGACTAAAACTTATAGATATCTGCTTGATATTAGTTACTATGTGAATATGAGGTTCTTTTCTAATATTAGAAATCTCATTTTGAGAAAGTAAAAATATAATTCTAAGTGTGAACTCTTAATCATTTTATTATGTGTTTCAAACCTTATTGGGCTAAGTTGATTGGTAGATGTTTTAGCCTGATATTTACAAAATGTAAAAAGATTTAAGTGTGATATGCTCATCGTAAGTAGTTTATTTGACTTATGGTAAGATGGTTGATGAGTATTAACTGGTGAATAATGGATTAGATCTTCTCTAAGATGTGAAATTTTTTGACTTTAGAATCTAAGATTTGAGTATATATGGTTTTGTTTATCTCCTTGTAATTCACTGTGCACTGAGTACTATGACACTTAATCCGAGGTGTATTCCAAGTAGTTAAATATAACTTCTTCTCTCTCTCATTTTTTTGGCATTTACAAATTCCTGTGTAAATATTTTCTTTTTGCTTACTTCAAATGATATTATAGTTAATCTTTAAAAAATGCAGAATATTATTAGTTTCTTATTTTAATAAGTGAGGCCTATAATCTACATTGATATTTTGTGAAAGATATAACATTTCTAATAATACTATTACTTAAATTTTTTATTATTGACTTTGATTGGGAAGCTTCTAATTCATATTTCCCTACTTTAGGATGCTTAGCATAAAAACAGCTATTTTTTATCCGATATTGATGATAAAGTTAATTATTTCAATCTTAAAGAAAGCTTGTATTTTAGAATCTTATCAGGCTTTGGAGTTAGATCTAGACCTTAGCTTCCTCAACCTAACTTAGAGAACTTTATACGTAACGGAATCATTTTTATTGTGTAAAATTTCTATATTATGTTTATAATATATTATAACCGTAAAGAAAAGTTGAGTTAATAAGTGTAAAACTTAAATAAAAAATCTTAGTTAAGTACTTTTAGCTCGTTTTATGTTAATACATTGTTTGCGACACGAAGATTGAGTATATTTTACGTTTGCGACTATAGTTTTATACTAACTCATAAGAGTAAGCTAGTATAATTATATTGTAAATTTATTAGTGAGAACAGAGAATAGATAAAGCTTTAAAATTGACTAATAATGATAAACTATCTATAATCTACGATGGTTATAATTAGGAAAAATTATCGTTAAAGTATTCCCCCTATTGACTGTTAACAGCTATAAATATGTTCAGTAACGTGACTTCATTATATAAAAAAATATTATATAAGTTTGGAACGATGATATCTTACAAGCCTTATTAAACTTGCAGAATAATATTAAAAACCTTTATATAAGTTTAATTACTAACAAATGAGTAAATTATTTATGGTGAGTTAGATAAACTATGTTTTTGGTTATAGGTTCAACTTGAATATCTATAGAAAACTAGTTTAAGCCGTATGCAAGGAGATTTGCACGTACGGTTTTTATAGAGATTACTAAAATCTACTTAATACTTATAATTTTGCTTTGGAGATAAAATTAAATGACCATAGCAATTGGACAAGAGAAAAACCGAGGCTGGTTTGATCTAATTGATGACTGGCTAAAAAGGGATCGATTCGTATTTGTAGGCTGGTCAGGCCTTTTACTATTTCCATGCTCTTATTTAGCACTAGGTGGTTGGTTTACTGGAACTACTTTTGTAACTTCATGGTATACTCATGGATTAGCAAGCTCATATTTAGAAGGATGTAACTTCTTAACTGCTGCAGTATCTACTCCAGCTAATAGTATGGGTCATTCTTTACTATTCCTATGGGGACCTGAAGCTCAAGGAGATTTTACTCGTTGGTTTCAGATAGGTGGCTTATGGACATTTATTGCATTACATGGTGCATTTGGATTAATTGGATTTAATCTAAGACAGTTTGAAATTGCGAGACTAGTAGGTTTACGACCATATAATGCAATTGCATTCTCAGGTCCTATATCAGTATTCGTATCAGTTTTCTTAATGTATCCTTTAGGTCAAGCAAGTTGGTTTTTTGCACCTAGTTTTGGTGTAGCAGCTATCTTTAGATTCCTACTATTTTTACAAGGTTTTCATAACTGGACTTTAAACCCTTTCCATATGATGGGAGTAGCTGGTATCTTAGGAGGTGCATTATTATGTGCAATTCATGGAGCTACAGTAGAAAATACAATTTTTGAAGATGGTGATGCTGCTGATACTTTCCGTGCATTCACACCAACTCAATCAGAAGAAACTTATTCAATGGTAACTGCTAACCGTTTTTGGTCTCAAATTTTTGGTGTTGCTTTCTCTAACAAAAGATGGTTACATTTCTTCATGTTATTTGTACCAGTAACAGGATTATGGACTAGTGCTTTTGGTATTGTAGGCTTAGCTCTAAATTTACGCGCATATGATTTTGTATCTCAAGAATTAAGAGCTGCAGAGGATCCAGAATTTGAAACATTCTACACTAAAAATATTTTACTAAATGAAGGTATCCGTTCTTGGATGGCAGCACAAGATCAACCTCATGAAAACTTTATCTTCCCTGAGGAGGTTTTACCACGTGGAAACGCCCTTTAATACAGATATTGGAGTTGCAGGTAAGGATATTGAATCCACTGGGTTTGCCTGGTGGTCAGGTAATGCTCGTTTAATTAACGTATCTGGTAAACTACTAGGTGCACATGTAGCTCATGCAGGTATTATAGTATTTTGGACAGGTGCTATGACATTATTTGAAGTAGCTCACTATGTACCGGAAAAACCGCTATATGAGCAAGGTTTTATTTTAATTCCTCATTTGGCAACGTTAGGTTGGGGAGTAGGTCCAGGTGGAGAAATTTTAAGTACTTATCCATACTTTGTCGTAGGTGTAGTACATTTAGTTTCATCAGCAATTTTAGGGTTTGGTGGAATTTACCACTCTATCATCGGTCCAGATACATTGGAAGAATCTTTTCCATTCTTTGGATATGATTGGCGTGATAAAAATAAAATGACGACAATTATAGGTATCCATCTTTTATTACTAGGAGGAGGAGCCTTTCTTCTAGTTATTAAGTCTCTTTTTGTAGGAGGTGTATATGATACATGGGCTCCAGGTGGAGGAGATGTACGATACATTACTAATCCTACTTTAAATCCCCAAATTATTTTTCAATACTTACTGAAATCTCCATTTGGTGGAGATGGGTGGATAGTTAGCGTAGATAATATGGAAGATTTAGTAGGAGGTCATATTTGGATAGGTGTTATTTGCTTGACAGGAGGAGTTTGGCACATTCTTACCAAACCATTTGCTTGGGCACGACGCGTATTCGTTTGGTCTGGAGAAGCATACTTATCTTACAGTTTAGCATCTCTTTCTCTAATGGGCTTAACAGCAGCAGTTTTTGTTTGGTATAATAATACTGCCTATCCTAGTGAATTTTATGGTCCTACTGGCCCAGAAGCTTCACAAGCGCAAGCATTTACATTCCTAGTTAGGGATCAACGTCTAGGTGCTAATGTTGCTTCAGCTCAAGGTCCAACTGGATTAGGTAAATACTTGATGAGATCTCCTAGTGGAGAAATTATTTTCGGAGGAGAAACAATGCGCTTTTGGGATCTTCGAGCTCCTTGGGTAGAACCATTAAGAGGACCTAATGGCTTAGATTTAAATAAAATTAAAAATGATATTCAACCATGGCAAGAAAGAAGAGCTGCAGAATATATGACGCACGCTCCTCTAGGTTCATTAAACTCTGTAGGTGGGGTAGCTACAGAAATTAACTCTGTAAACTACGTTTCACCACGCTCGTGGTTGACAGCATCTCACTTTTTCTTAGGATTTTTCTTATTCATTGGTCATTTATGGCATGCAGGCCGTGCAAGAGCAGCTGCAGCAGGCTTTGAGAAAGGAATTAATCGAGAAAATGAAGCTGTATTATCAATGAAACCTCTTGATTAAAAATAAATCTGAATATTAAATTTAAATCAGATAACAATAAAAAACTATACTAGCAAACTAGTATAGTTTTTTATTCGAAGTTTACCAATTGTTTGGAAAAATTTTACTAATGGTAGAAAATTAGATTTAATCCCTATTTACTATGAATTTTATAATTTTTATATAAAGTATACTAGATAAATGAAAGAATGAGTAATAATGAAATGTAGATAAGAATAAGATCAATAAATAGTAAAATATGAAGATCAATTATAGACTGGTAATAATTCGTAAATCATGCATACTTTTTAAAGTTAAATAGATTATACTCATATGTAGATTGATATACTATATATAGTACTCAAATGAATACTTATAAATTTGAAAATGGAAAATATTGTACTTACTTATATCGCTTTAAGTCCATAATAACTTCTATTTTATAAAAAAATATAAGTATAGCATATACTATACTTATATTCTATAATGATGAGACAAGTACTTAAAACAAAAAATATTCTACTTAAAAGTTTCTAATTTAAGTATACTTCAAATATATCACTGAACCTGAATCAATAGTAATCAAATATATATAGCTAAAGTTTAATAAATAGGAAAAAAGTTAATAACTTAAATTGAATGCTTCTCTATCTTTTTAATTATATTACTAAAGTTTCTTCAGAAAAATTTTTACTACAAATAAAAGAGTGTTTTAAAAAAACCTGGTAAGTTATACAGAAAACAAAGTTATTAAAAAAAAGATTATATCTAGAAAAAGTTGATAAAAAATGAAATGCTAGCTTAATTTCTATAGTAGAAATTGAAAATATATCTTCGATTTTACTTCAAGTTTAATCTACTATAGAACAATATTATTTTATATTTATATAGAGTAAAGAATAATAAAAAGGAAGAGTGAATCATAAGCTGGGTTCTGTTCTTTTACATCTATTTTTGATGAAAAAGGGTAATTATTTATCTAAAGCATTATAGAAATGCTTTTTGCAGTGAATTTATTGTTAGATTGATTTGAAAAAATCCTCTTTCAGAACCATACGTGCAAGTTTCCTTGCATACGGCTCAAATAGATCTTATAAATAGTTCTATCTTGCTTATTAATTTAGTAAGGTAAATTTTTTTCCATTAAATTAGTTTAGCAATCCCGATTGAGCTGTTTATCAGCAATTTGAGTTGCGTTTAGATAGTTAGAAATAGATATACTCAGTTTTACTAAATAACCCTTAGTATATATCTTAGAATATTTAATTAGCTCCGAATAAAATATTCTACTTTTTTATAGAGGAAGAATTTTTAAAAATATATATTGAATCTAATCTAAAACTTTTTATATCTGTTAACTCAAATTAGTTGCTTCACTAATTATTCTCCAAAAAATTAGTGCTAACTTAGTTTAGTTTTATCAACTATCTACTTCGCACCGCACAGAGCAATTTGAATAAGACATAATTGAAAATACACCTTTGCTCCCAATTGGGGTTTGCCGAGTATATATTTTGCAATATATTACTGATACGATTTTACTGTACCGTTGCACCCTTGCCAGTCCAATTAAATTAAATCTGGTGGTAATTTTTCTGCAGCACTTTCCTTACAGTTATCTGTACTAGATATTATCTAGCAATTCTATGTCTTTAGGGAGTCCAGACTTTCCTCAAGATTAATGATCTTGTAATTACCTATGTATACTCTTCCCTCTTCATTTAAACTATCTATGATTCATTTTAGCATAAAAATTTGAAACTAATAAATAATACTATGTCTCTTTATAATGAAAAACTAAACTACCATTTTACATATAAAAATTTTGCTGCATTATTAAATAAATATGAATATCATTTCCATCCAGGAGATATTGTTGCAGGAACTATTCTAAATATTGAAACAAGTTGTGTCTTGGTAGATATTGGCGCAACTACTATTGGATTTCTGCCGGTAGAAGAAATCTCTTCAAATAGAATTCAAGATGTTAGTAAATATTTGAAACTTAATGAAGTAAGAGAATTCTTCATCTTATTCTTTGATCCACAAAGTAGGCAAATCCTAATATCTATGAAAAAAGTTGAACTCATAAGAGCTTGGAAACGAATCCAGCAACTATATGCGGAAAACGCGATCTTACAAACTCAAGTGATTAGATCTAATAGAGGAGGTTATATTGTACAGCTAGAAGGAATCAAAGGTTTTATTCCTAACTCTCACTTGATTCTGATGAATAAAGATACTAATTTAGTTAATACAGTTATTGCAGCTAAAATTTTAGAGCTAGATGAAAGTCAAAGCTATCTTTTATTAAGTTTAAGATGTGCCTATATACAAAAAAATAGACACTTATTTACCTTAGGAAAAATAGTCACAGGGATTATCTACTCTATTCAACCTTATGGTCTATTTATTAATGTTGAACAGCTTCAAGGATTGTTACATGCTTCTGAAATAATAAAGCGGCCAGAAGAATCTTTAAAGGAAATGTTCACCCTAGGACAAGAGCTATCAGTTATGATTATCCACGTAGACAACCAAAAAGGAAGAATTACTTTTTCTCAGAGAGGAATCATGAGTAATTAATTCTACTCTTCACAATAGATAATTAGTATCTATTGTTTACTCTTAGGTTAATAATTGGTAGACTAGGTATAGAATGGATAGCTATGTTATAGTTCTTTTTGTAAATGCGGTTTACCCTCCACCTACTATAGTAACCACTTCAACTAAGTCTCTATGTTTTAATTTTATATTGTGAAATAGTTCCTTTGGAATTATTTCATGATTATATTCTATTAGTATTTGTCTAAAATCAAAATCTAAATAATTTAGTAAACTTGCTAAAGAAGTATCGGATAAGCATAAAAAAGGTTCTTCATTAATAAATACTGTAATCTTCGTTTTACTGATCTGAGATGTGTTAGACATAGATAAAAAATTATTTAATAAATATTTTCTAATTAAATGAAATATAAGTTATGTAAAACTTACTAATTTTGACTATTCTATATATTATATCATGGCGAGCGTGGCCAAGTGGTTAAGGCAATGGATTGTGGCTCCATCATTCGCGGGTTCGATTCCCGTCGTCCGCCCTTTTATTATGTAGTAAAAAATGAGTACTCCACAGCAATCCTGACTAATTCAGTTCTACTTTGGACTCCAAATCTATCTAAGAGACGTGTAACATAACGTTCTATATGCCTACTACTCACATTTAAATTTTTTGCAATTTCTTTATTCATCTGACCATCTGCAATTAAATTAAGAGTATGTTGTTCTTTCGGTGTTAATTCAATATTATATTTGATTTGAAAGTTATTATCAGTCCTGTAAAAATTAAAATTATTTTGAGTGGCAAAAATAGTATCGTAAAGTCTTTCTTGATTTTCGTTACTATAAAATAAATTTTTATAATGAGTTATTAAATTACGTATTATTGATAATAATTCTTCAACATCAAAAGGCTTACTTAAATATGCGTTACATCCCAAAGTATAACATTGGATACGATCAGCTACCGAGCTTTTACCGGTAAGAATAATAATTGGAAGATAAAATAATTTCGGATTATTTCTTAGAGAGTGTAAAAATTTGAAACCACTAATTTTAGGAAGTACAATATCAAGAATAATTAGAGTAGGTAGACTTTGATTTAGGATTTTAAATCCTTCTACTGCATTAGTAGTTGTGATAACTGTAAAACCATTATCTTCTAGATATCTCCTAAGGGAAGAAAGCAGTTTTTTGTTATCATCAATTATTAGAATACTATTCTTTTTCATATATAAGATCTAAGATTTTTTATCACTTTACAATATGCTAAAATCACTAATTAAGCTACATATGGATTCTTTTGATCGAATAATGCTTAATAAAGGAGATATTTTGTTGTTCGAGAATAGTAATTCACCTTTATTATATTTTCTTATAGAAGGTATAATGCAAATTGGGAGATTAAATTTTCAGAACAGTATCTTAACCCAAGGAATCGTAAAAAATAATACTTGCTTCATTGTGCAATCTAATTCTGGCTATGTATATCAAGGGAAAGCACTAGAGACAAGTTATATTTTAGTTTTAACTTTTGAATCATTAGATAACATTATTAAAAGTAATCCTTTATTTTTAACATATATTGTTAATGGAATTTATCAATATTTTATACAATTAGAAGAATTCTCTTCAATATTTTTTCCAAAAACAGTTTATAATAGAACTATTGCATTGTTATTATATTTAGCTAAATACTTTGGTTATCATTCGTTTAAAGGTACAGAAATTCAGGTCTCGATAACTCAGGCTAATATTGCTCAAATATTAGGAAGTAGTCGAGTGACAATAACACGAATTTTTAAAATTTTATATCGAACCCAATGTCTAGAGGTTTATTATAATAGAATAGTTATAAAAAATCCAGTCTACTTTGGTTTTTTGACCCAGAAAAGATATTAATTCAATACTTCTAATAAAGGAATGTAATTATTATTTACGTCTACTAGTTTTTATATTTGTATATTAATTATTATATGAAATATAAAATAAAACTCTTTTCAATATATTTATCATTGTTATAATAAAATACTTGCGTAGGAAAAATATTTAATGTTAACCTTAAAAATTTTCGTATATACTACTGTAGTCTTCTTTGTATCATTGTTTGTTTTTGGGTTCTTATCTAACGATCCGTCTCGTAATCCTAATAGGAAAGATCTTGAATAATTAGATGAGGGCAAGGCTATAGAGTTAATAGATTAATCTATTAACTCTATAGCCTTAAGTATTTTTTAATTTAATCTCTGACATGAATGAAACATGTGTGCAGATTCCAAACTTTTTAATAATACTAGTAGCTAACCTTAACTTAGTACTTGGAATATGAATTTTTTCTTCAATTTCTGTTGTATTTTTAATTACTCTCATGCTTAAAATATCATTAGTATTCCAATTAAAGAGTCCCACAGTATAACAAGGTAATTCATTGCTATTCCATTTTACGAATTTCCCATTAAAAGAGTTCCTATAAGTAAAGAAATATAAGCTATATAGAATAGAAGATGATAAATCTAAACTACGATTTCCCCACAGAATTTCTAGTATATCCATCGAACTATATTGTTGCTTATCAAAACTAGAAACCAGGGAAGGTTCTATGTGAGAGATATATTTATAAGTAACTTCACATTTATTAGTTGTATTTTTTCCCAAATAAATATTAAGTGCAGTTTGTTGAGTCAGCCATCTACCGTCTAGAGTCGATAAAAAGTTTTGAATGTTCATGTAGTAATATAATCTTGTATTATTTTAGTAAAGATAAGGTGTAACTCGCAAATAAAATTTACCTCTTCCAGGAATTTTTTGTATAAATTCAATTTTTATTGGAGGTATCTGAGGAATAATAGTACGAAATTCCCAAGCAATTCCAATATATTTACCTGAAGAGATAGGTGATAAATGCAGACGTTTTGAATAGAATAATTCACCTTGAATATGTGGAAAGGGGTATTCTTCTAATAGGGAAGAATCTTGAATATATTTAAAGAAAATAACTGGGTTAGTATATTTAAAAATACGAAAATGGTATTCTATTAAATACTCACCAAAAAAATTACTAGTTCGTCTTAGATGATCATAACCGGATTGACTTACATTATATTTTTGGTATCTCAGTCGATCAGGTAAAGAGAACATTAATTTATTACCAAATAATTTCCCTATGAATATTTTAAAAAAAAGAAAATGATAGGGAGAATTAGAATATTTGGGTCTATTTCTGAAATAAGAAACATGCTTCAAAAAATAAAGTTCAATTCGTTGACTATTAGGAGTAGAATTTTTTATTTTTATAAGATCAAGATTAGAGCGAAATTGAAGAAAATCCACTTGTGTAAAGTGACCAATAGTAGGGTGATATAAATCATCTAAACAAGGCAACTGTATTCTCAAGCTCCATATTTTAAAATCTTGTAAGATCAAATTCTTCAAATTTTTTCTAAATGTGAAGTTTTGTTTTAATCTACTTAATAAAAGGGAAGTTTTCTCGCTCATCTGAGAGTAAAAACTGATTTTTTGTCTTAAATAATTTAATAGTAAATGTTCCCTTTGAAAAAAAAGATTATCATAAAAAATAAGACGTGTGGCAATTGTTGAAGAGAGATTAACTCCTCCACTAAATTTTCTCTTATAAAATAACTCAATACCAGTTCTCTGCAATTCGCAAGGACTATTTAAAAACCTTTTGTTTCTAACTAACTTATTTAAAAATAAACCTAACTCCTCAGGTTTGACTAGAGTAACATTGTCGAAAATTCTAGTAGCTAAAGGAGAAATGGTACTTTTATTGACCGCTAGAGGTATATCATATGAGAAATTATATTGAGAGGTATGATCGTTTTCATTTAAAGTAAAAGTTGTGAAATTATATTTCTGTCCCAAATATCTCAAACTGTGAAAAAAATAAATTTTACTATGATGTTGATAAAGTTCATTATTTTCATCTACTCCTAGCTCAGAGTCTAGCATAGTTTTATTATCCAAGCTCAAAAACATATGATCAAAAAGAGTAAGTAGTTTTTCGCTATAAATATACTTTTGTGCTAATTTATGAAATGACAGATATGGTGTAAATTGATTAATAATTAAATTCTGGATTTTTGAATTTTTTTGTAAAAGGTAATTTACTAAGTTTTGAATTTCTTCTTCAGTTTGGTTAATAGGAGATATTTTTTTTATTATTTTTTCAATAATGGTGTGAGTTTCATTGTCTCGATAGGGGACAAAGTGAATAATGAGCTCTATTTTATCTGTCACAGTGGGAAATTTAACATCGTAATAAGAATTATAAAAGAAACGAGTTTCTTTTATAGCATGCATTGCTTTTTCTATATTATAAAGTGTTGGCATTCTTCCCCTCTTAAGGTATAAATCTAGAATTTCATCTATGAAATTTGTAGGTATAAATTTATTTATATTAGTCTTCTTGCTAATTTCATGATTAACTAGCGGACATAATTTATAGGTAATTTTATCTAGAATACCTTCTTGTATTTGAAAAACAATTTCCCCCGGATTAACAGAGTCTCCCATGACTTTGATGTGGATCCAGTTATATCCGCGACAAGCGTACCAATGCTGTATATTTTTAGTTAACAGAGTCAATTGGTGAAAACTTTTAGGATAACCAATTTGTTCTGCAGATAATTCTTGTAAATCTTCTACGGGAATAAGAAGGTTGTCAACATTAAGAAATTCAATTTTATTAAGGATAGGATTTAGTTGTAATTCTAAAGTAAATATGATTGTGTTTTTATGAGTGTTGTAGAAAAGGCGAATTTGTGAAAAATAACCTGAAAATTTTAATCTATTAACGAGGGAAGCTATCTCGCGGCGAACTCTAGGGACTTGAATTAATTCTATACCTTTAAAGTTAAATACAGAATCTAGTTTATTAAAAAGATAACTATTACTTATATTTGCGATATAAATAGAATGTGTAGTTTCACTTAAAATTTCATCTAGATCTTGAATAGGTATTTTTGTGTTCCGCTTAGGCTCTCCGATATCTAATTCATGAGATTCTTCATTTATTACGGATTCAAGTATGAAATTAAGTGACAATATATATGGAGTTTGAGAAGAATTAGGAGGTAGCCAAGTTTCTCCTATTATTTTTAAAGGTGGTAATGGTTTCTTTATTTTTTGCATTAACCAATAGCCTAGGCTAAAATTAGAAGAAGATATAGTTTGTAATACTTGTAAAGTATTATGCTTAGTATATATTATTTGAGATTGCATCAATAGCAATGCAATAGATGTCAAAAACAGATAGAAGCTAATAAATAAACGAATATAGTTTATCTTGTTTTTCATAATTGTTAAAGGTATATTGCTATGCGATTAAACTGATGGAATTATTCCCAAACTAAATAATATCATATAATTTTTATTCATGATGCTAAAAAAAAATGAAATACTGGAACTTAAGAAAAATTAATAAATCTACTTTTGAGAGGGTGGGACCTATTCCACGTTCTATTACTAAAACTTTTGAGAAATTTAAAAAAGAATTAGATCCAAATTCAGAAGCAGAAGCCATGGAAGAATTTATTATTTCTCGATACCAAACAGTAACTTCAATCCGTTATATAATGATCTTACTAATTGTTCCAGTAATAGTTGATCAGGTCTCAAAAACATTAATTTTTGGTCCTGCTGTTGATTATTTTTGGAACAGATATCAACCTGATATCTTCTTAAATGAATCACAAGAAGAACGAGCTTTTGCTGAGCTTCAACGCTACGAGGAACGAGTTCATTTCGAAATATTAATAGGTAAACTCCCAGTTGCTTCTTATGAATCCATGGAAGAAACAGTAAAAGCTAAGGCTATTAAATTAGCTAAAGAGTACGCAATGGAAAGCGCAGATTCTATTAAAAATATTTTTGCAGATATTACTTCTCTGGCAGCATTTATTTGGTTGATCTTAGGGGGACAAAGGCAAGTTTACATTTTAAAATCTTTTATTAACGAGTTAATTTATGGACTTAGTGATACTGCCAAAGCGTTTTTAATTATTTTATTTACAGATATGTTTGTAGGTTTTCACTCTCCCCATGGCTGGGAAGTTATTATTGAAGCTTTATTAAGGCATTTTGGATTACCTGAAAGTCGAGATTTTATCTTTTTATTCATTTCTACTTTTCCTGTGATTCTAGATACAATTTTTAAATATTGGATATTTAGGTATCTTAATAGAGTCTCTCCTTCAGCTGTTGCTACATATCATAATATGAATGAGTAAATCTTCTTTTGACAAATAAAATTCATATGTATTATAATAATTAAGATAAGCATCTGTGGCCGAGCGGCCGAAGGCAGCGGACTCATGTGTGAACTGTTTTAGATATTATACCTTAAAAATTCAGGTAATAAAACTATGCTAATAAAATAACAATATTTCATTAAATTTTAGATATAAATAAAATAAATATTATCTAAAAAGCAAATTAATAAAATCTTTTTAATATGAAAAGGAATACGAATTTTTGTAAAACGTACTGTTGAAATGGATTAAAAGATTTTAATTCAGATAGGTGTATTAAGTTTATTGTGAGTTAAGCTTAGAATTCCTTAGCCCAATTTTTATGGTATATAGAAAATATTCTAATTTAAATTAAAAATTAGTATGGAACAGTTGAATTTTCTCTTTACTAGAGGATCAAAGATATAACTGGTACAAGCTATTAACTTGTACTTAGGTTATAAATATTTACTTAAGTTTAGATCTCTTAAGTACGTATTCTAAGCCATATGAAGTGAAAATTTCATGTATGGTTTAATGGAGGGATTAATTCTAAATAATCTACTCTAATAATCCGCCTTCTCGCAAGAGACGTCGCTGGTTCGAATCCAGCCGGATGCATTCCAATTGTATTGTAAAATAAGTCTAGTGTTTTTTCTAACCTAAGGCTAAAGGAAAAAATAAAAATCTTTAATGTTTATTTAAAATGTATTATTATTTTGAATTTCTAGAAAGAAAGTAGTTATAATAGAATTATCATTAAATACTATATTAACTTGCAGGGTACATTTTAATAAAGTAAGAAAGTCAAATATTGAATTATATTAAGGAGATATGTAGTCAATGGGACTACCTTGGTACAGAGTTCATATTGCGACACGAAGTTATAAGTTAGATAGTTTTCTAGTTAATAAAAAAATACTAAAGCACATACTGTATAAATAAACTATAGAATATATAAAAGTTTTTACCTGGCTTTGATGTAAATAGAAAAGGGCCTATGATCCCGGAAATTACAGAGAAAACTTACATAAAGTAGTAAAATTTAAACATTTTATATTTTTCTGACTTATAGAACGTGCTTTTTTTCAAGATATGATATATTTAGAGAAAGAGATCCTTAATAAGTAGAGACTACCTTTATAAGTTTCATTAGAGGTACCTTTATTCGAAGTTATTTGATGCAGAATTAAGAAGACAATATATTTTCTATCTTACAGTAATTAGAAAAAGAATATATTCTTTGAGCTGTATGCAAAGAGATTTGCACGTATAGTTCTTTGGAAGAATCCTATTCTATCCTTTCCGTTGTTCTTAATGATCCTGGTCGATTACTTGCCGTACATTTGATGCACACCGCATTAGTTTCAGGTTGGGCTGGTTCTATGGCATTATATGAGCTAGCAGTCTTTGACCCTTCTGATCCAATTTTAAATCCAATGTGGAGACAAGGAATGTTCGTAATGCCCTTTATGACTCGCTTAGGAATTACTGATTCTTGGGGTGGTTGGAGCATTACAGGTGAGAGTGTATCGAATCCAGGAATCTGGAGTTTTGAAGGTGTAGCCTTAACTCACATAGTCTTATCAGGGCTATTATTTCTAGCTGCTATATGGCACTGGACCTATTGGGATTGTGCGACACGTTTTTAAAAAATATTTAAATTAGTTTGTAATTATTCAAAAAATTTTATTTTATAATAGATCACTAAAATTTTAGCATATATAGTATCTGTACAATATATGAAGCTTTATAAAGTCGGTTATATAACCGGGCATAATAGATATATTAAGGGTAGTATAAAAGAACGAATCCACTTTTCAAAAATTTACTTAATTTATTTTTTGATATGAATAACAAGAAACTTTTGATCCCACAGTAAAAATGTTGATGTAAGAAATAAAGTGAGAATCCTAATATATATTACTTTAGAACATAAAATAATAAACGTGGAAACTTGTATCTACAAGTAGAGCAAAGATATAAATAAATACTTAATTAGATAATCTTAATCTAATATAATCCGTGAAAAATTATAATAGAGTAACGCTATGTGCAATGAAAGTTGCACGCATAGTGTGGTTGGAGGATTTTAAATAAATCAAATTAAAACCTATCCAAATTAGAAATATTTCGTGATCCACGTACAGGTGAGCCAGCTCTAGATTTACCTAAAATTTTTGGAATTCATTTATTGTTAGCTAGTTTATTATGTTTTGGTTTTGGTGCATTTCATGTAACTGGTGTATTTGGCCCTGGTATATGGGTTTCAGATGGTTATGGAATTACAGGGAAAGTTCAACCAGTAGCACCAGCTTGGGGACCAGAAGGTTTTAATCCATTTAATCCTGGAGGTGTAGCATCTCATCACATCGCCGCTGGAACAGTGGGGATTCTAGCAGGAGTCTTCCACTTAACAGTGAGACCTCCTCAAAGACTTTACAGAGCTTTGAGAATGGGAAATATAGAAACAGTTCTATCTAGTAGTATTGCAGCAGTATTTTTTGCAGCATTTGTTACTTCTGGAACTATGTGGTATGGATGTGCTACTACTCCAGTTGAATTATTTGGTCCTACCAGATACCAGTGGGACAGTGGTTATTTCCAACAAGAAATTGAGCGAAGAGTAGAAAACTCTGTTAATGAAGGCTTAACTCAAGCAGAAGCTTGGTCTCGTATTCCAGATAAGTTAGCTTTCTATGACTATATCGGTAATAATCCTGCAAAAGGGGGGTTATTCCGTGCAGGTCCAATGGATAAAGGTGACGGTATTGCAGAGGCTTGGCTAGGACATCCTATTTTTCAAGATAAAGAAGGAAGAGAACTTACTGTACGAAGAATGCCAGCTTTCTTCGAGACTTTTCCAGTTATTCTAGTTGATAAAGATGGAATTATTAGAGCAGATATTCCTTTTAGAAGAGCAGAGTCAAAATACAGTATAGGTGCGACACGTTTATAAATAAAAAATTTATAATTTAATTGAAAGAATATACAACTTTACTCTACTTAAATCTAGCAGATTGATCTAAATTGATATACATATTAGACATAGTTAATGTATAGTAGCTCAATTAATCAAAGATATTGTATCTTAGAGTAAGTTTTAAAGGTTAGAAAGATTTAGTAGTCGAATTTATAAATTAATCGTTAGTTATTGCTAAAAATTATACTCTATATTCATAATTTTTAGGAAAAATAATAATAGAATTATAATTAAAAACCTAATGAACTAATTTACACAGGAAGAGTAAGGAACGTGGTAAACTAGTATTTTTAGTTTAAGCAAGAGAGATTAATGCCAAAATTAACAAAATCTCTTAACTGTAATTATTCAGTGGAACGCTGTATGAGGTGAAAACTTCACGTACAGTGTAGACAGAGGGTAAAATTAATTCCCTATCTGTATAACAAGTAGGTGTAACTGTTAGTTTTTATGGTGGTAAATTAAATAACAAAGTCTTTACTGATGCTCCTAGTGTTAAAAAATATGCTAGAAAAGCTCAACTAGGTGAAGTTTTTGAGTTTGATCGCACTACACTAGAATCAGATGGAGTTTTTAGAAGCAGTCCTAGAGGTTGGTATACTTTTGGACATGCTAACTTTGCTCTATTCTTCTTCTTTGGCCATCTATGGCATGGTTCGCGTACGTTATATCGTGATGTCTTTGCGGGAATTGGTGAACTTTCAGACCAAGTTCAATTTGGTGCATTCCAGAAACTAGGTGATAGAAGTACTAAAAAACAAGGTGCAGTATAATTCTGTCTAGTTAATAGTTCACAATTTAATAATTATCATGTAGGAGAAGTCTTATGGAAACTTTAGTTTATGTTTTTTTATTAACAGGAACTCTTATGACCATATTTTTTGCTATATTCTTTCGTGAACCTCCAAGGATTCAAGAATAGTAAAGTAATAAAAAACCACTCTTTTATAAAAGAGTGGTTTTTTATTACTGAAGAGTCCTGATTGAATATCTTTAATGTCTGGTCAGATGATATAGATCGTCTCCCATATAAAACCGTGCATGCCAGTTACTCGGCACACGGCTTCTCATTTAATTAATACTAAATGTTTAAATGATAGGTTTATTACTAAGTAGAAAAAACATCTTTCTCTTACAGAACTATACGTGCCAATCTCTTGGCATATAGCTCAAGTTAATTATAATGGTGGGATTTAATTAATTAATTTTCATTTATCACTTAATAAATGAGCTGACAAAAAAGCGTTTTTGTTTATACTATGAAAATATCTTTTGAGAATTATATCAATTTCACGTTTTTGCTATAAGTTTTATAAAAGAATCAATAACGTAAATATTTTAAGAAATTAAAAATTATTTATAAATTTAAGGAGCAAATCTTTATTTATTTATTTATTCCTATTTAAAACTAATTGGTATTCTTTCTTTTATTCAGTGTATTTTCCAGAGGCTAATCCTATTATAATTCTGGACTAAATTAAGCTTATCAGAAAACTTCGTGTCGCAATTACTCATTACAAATAAATATTTACTTTCTCATTGAATCCTGAAAGATAACATGCTCCTATGTTCTAGAATGTGTTCCAATGTATTGTCATTATGATAGGATGTTTATTTTAATCTAAAATAGTTTAAACAGTTCTTATAAATATACGAAGAAATATTTTTTAAGTTTCTAAAGTTTTTTTCAGGTATCTGTTTTAATTTTAATTGATAGATCATAAATTCTTTTTGAATCATCCTATAGATAATTACTTATATCAGCTTCAACTATTAAAATTTTTTCAGTTCAGATAGCTGTGATATTTATTTTTTTGAACAGTTAAAAAATAAGGTTTGTTTATAATGAAACTAAATAAATGATCAATCAGTTATTCGTTCGTAAACCGGGCATGCCTATTTTCTAGGCACCATGACGGCTTCCTATGATAAATAATAAAGTTGTTATCAATAACTCTCTTAGAGTTCTTCTAACTAATAGTTAGTATCTTAGATTCTTTAAATTACTTGCTTTGAACTTATACGTAAGTTTTAGGTATTTACTAGATCAACTTATTAGATATTTTGAGTATTCAATTCTTATGTATTGCTATAGATATGAATAGATATTTTAAGCTCATTATTTCAAATTTAAATTTTTTACCATCACTTAGTAATAAAAAAATAGTAGTTTTTTTGATGTATATGGCATGCTTTTGTACCAATTAATTTGCAAATTGAGGTTAGCCATTAATTTTACAAGTAATTCTTTCTAATCGCACCAATACATTAGTTAAATTTGTTTTTACTAATAGCTTTCCAAACGCACCGCACCTTCGTGTTCTTCAAAAGGGTCTCTTAGATCTTTTGCTGTGGGACCAAAAGCAGTATAAATAGAATATCCGGTTATTCCCAATAATAGAGTAGATATAAAAATGCTGAGTATAGTTGCTGTTTCCATCGCGTAATTATTAATTTTAAATGTATTTTTTATTATGATAGAACGAACCTTAAGTGAAAGCAAGTCTTTATATAAGGAGTAAGTATTTTGATATTCTTAATATTCAAAGCGGGCAGCGGGAATCGAACCCGCATCCTAAGCTTGGAAGGCTAATATTTTACCACTAAACTATGCCCGCAATCACATATTATTTTTAATAATACATTATTATATTTATTTTTTCTATAAATCAGACTATTCAGATGATTACTTAATAATCATCTGAATGGTCCAATCTATCCAAATTTACCAGCAGTAGATGCGATTACAAAAGCAGCGTAAGTTAAAATATAACCTACTGAGAAGTGAACTAATCCTACTAATCTTGCTTGAACAATCGATAATGCTACAGGTTTATCTTTCCAACGAACTAAATTTGCTAATGGAGTTCTTTCATGAGCCCATGCTAGAGTTTCAATCAATTCTTGCCAATAACCTCTCCAAGAAATTAAAAACATAAATCCAGTGGCCCAAATCAAATGTCCAAATAAAAACATCCAAGACCAGACAGATAAACTATTCATTCCGTAAGGATTATAGCCATTAATCAATGGAGACGAATTTAACCAAAGATAGTCTCTTAACCACCCCATTAAATAAGTAGATGATTCATTAAATTGACTAACATTGCCTTGCCAAATTGTTACATGTTTCCAATGCCAATAGAATGTTACCCATCCAATCGTGTTCAACATCCAGAATACAGCTAAGTAGAAAGCATCCCATGCAGAGATATCACAAGTACCTCCTCTTCCTGGGCCATCACAAGGAAAACTATAGCCAAAATCTTTTTTGTCTGGCATCAGTTTCGAACCGCGAGCATCAAGAGCACCTTTTACAAGAATTAAAGTTGTTGTATGTAATCCTAATGCAATTGCGTGATGTACTAGAAAATCTCCAGGACCAATTGTTAAAAATAATGAGTTTTTACCACTATTAATAGCTTCTAGCCACCCAGGTAACCAAATTCCATTTCCTGCTATTGTCGCTGGATTATTACTAGATGCTAGCAGTACGTCAAAACCATAAAGAGTTTTACCTGAACTTGCTTGAATCCATTGTGCAAATACTGGTTCAAATAGGATTTGTTTTTCTGGAGTACCAAAAGCAATCATCACATCATTATGTATGTATAATCCTAGTGTATGAAAACCCAAAAATAAAGAAACCCAACTTAAGTGCGAAATAATAGCTTCTTTATGTTCTAGCATTCTTGCTAGTACATTATTTTCATTTTGTTTACTATCATAATCTCTTATAAAAAAGATTGCTCCATGTGCAAAAGCACCTACCATAAGAAATCCAGCTATGTATTGATGGTGAGTATACAATGCTGCTTGTGTCGTAAAATCTTTTGCCATAAAAGCATACGGAGGAAGAGCGTACATATGTTGTGCTACTAAAGAAGTAGCGACACCTAAAGAAGCTAAAGCTAACCCTAGTTGCATATGTAAAGAATCTGTAATTGTCTCAAATAAGCCTTTATGACCAGCTCCTAACTGACCACTAGGAGGTTTATGAGCATCTAAGATTTCTTTCATACTATGACCAATTCCCCAATTAGTCCTATACATATGGCCTGCAATAATAAAAATAACTCCAATGGCTAAATGATGATGCGCAATATCTGTTAACCAAAGAGATTGTGTTTGAGGATGAAAACCACCTAAAAACGTTAAAATTGCTGTCCCCGATCCTTGTGATGAGTTGAATAAATGTTGACTACTATCTGGATTTTCAGCATAAACACTCCAGTTACCATTAAAGAATGGTTGTAAGCCAGCTGGATGAGGTAAAACTTTTGTAAAATTATCCCATCCTACATGTTGACCTCTTGCCTCTGGAATGGCTACGTGAACTAGATGGCCAGTCCATGCAATAGAACTTACTCCAAATAGCCCAGATAGATGATGATTTAATCTAGATTCATTATTTTTAAACCAAGATAAAGCTGGTTTAAATTTAGGTTGTAAATGCAACCACCCACCAAACAATAAAACTGCAGAAACTGTTAGTAAAAATAAAGAAGCTGCATATAAATCTGCATTTGTACGCATCCCGATAGTATACCACCAATGATATACGCCAGAGAATGATATATCTACAGGATAAGATGCTCCACCTTTAGTAAAGGCCTTTAAAGCAGGTTGCCCAAAATGCGGATCCCATATAGCGTGAGCAATAGGTTTAACTTTTAAAGGATTTAATACCCATTGTTCAAAGTTACCTTGCCATGCTACATGAAATAAGTTACCGGAAGTCCATAAAAAAATAATTGCTAAATGCCCAAAATGAGATGCGAAAATCTTTTGATATAAATTTTCTTCAGTCATTCCATCATGACTCTCAAAATCATGAGCAGTAGCAATCCCAAACCATATCCTACGTGTGGAGGGATCTTGTGCCAAAGCCTGGCTGAATTTTGGAAATTTTGTTGCCATCGTCTTGAAATCCTATTAATATTTATCCTACAGAAATTATTCTTGCTAAGAAAAAGGCCCAAGTTGTTCCTATTCCTCCTAATAAATAATGAGCTAACCCAACTGCTCGTCCTTGAGTTATGCTAAGAGCTCTAGGTTGAATAGTAGGAGCAACTTTTAGCTTATTGTGAGCCCAAACAATTGATTCAATTAGTTCTTGCCAATAGCCACGTCCACTAAATAAGAACATTAAGCTAAATGCCCAGATAAAGTGTGCACCTAAAAATATTAGACCATATGCAGAAAGAGCTGATCCATAAGATTGGATTACTTGAGATGCCTGTGCCCACAAAAAGTCTCTTAGCCAACCGTTAATAGTAATAGAGCTTTGAGTGAAATTACCACCAGTAAGGTGAGATACTGCACCTGACGGAGCTACGGTTCCCCATACGTCTGATTGCATCTTCCAACTAAAATGGAAAATTACTATAGATATAGAGTTGTACATGTTTAGTCAAGCTAAGTCACTTGCTATATAAAACCGTACGTGATAATTTCTTATCATACGGCTTCTCGTAGTACAGACGTTAGGATTATTATTTTTATAATCTTTTTAATTTACTGTACTACGTTCAAAAATTTAGCATATTTTCTAATTTATTTAGACAAAATTAGCTTTTTTCTGAATCCCTTAAGTAATTATTGTTTATTACTTTTTGGCGTGTACCGCTATATTTATAAAAAATATTTCTGTAAGGTTGCCACATATACATAGAGTAAAGAATTTATCTAGTAAATTATTTTGGATTAACTTTTAGAAGATGATCTTACTATTAGAATTATGTTTAATTTGATGGCTTATCGTTGTCGATAACCTAGAAATTCTTAAATTAGTTAGCTTAACATCCTAAATATAATATTTCTAGAGATGTTTATCTAATTTATGCTAAATTATAGAAGTTATAAATGGAAAATTTATATATAAACACGTCGCACCCAAAATAGTCCTAAGAAATTATGGTCCCATCCAGATACTTGACAAGTACCTCCTCGACCAGGGCCATCACATGGGAATCTAAAACCTAGATTAGACTTATCTGGAATAAGTCTTGAGCTACGTGCAAAAAGCACGCCTTTGAATAAAATTAAAACAGTCACATGAATAGTGAAGGCATGGATGTGATGTACCAAGAAATCAGCTGTCCCTAGTGAGATAGGCATCATAGCTATCTTTCCACCTACTGAAACAATATCTCCACCAAAAGCATAGCTTACAGTAGCTAGTGAGTTAGGAGCAGTATTACCAGCGGCCAGCGTATGAATGTTTTGTACCCATTGAGCAAAAATTGGCTGTAATTGAATTGCTGTGTCCGAAAACATATCTTGTGAACGTCCAAGTGCACGCATTGTATCATTATGAATGTATAGACCAAAACTATGGAATCCTAAAAATATACAAACCCAGTTTAAGTGAGATATGATAGCATCTCTATGACGTATCATACGGTCAAGTAAATTGTTGTAATTCTGAGCAGGATTGTAGTCTCTTACCATAAAAATTGCAGCATGTGCACCAGCACCAGCGATACAGAATCCCCCAATCCACATGTGATGTGTGAATAATGATAATTGAGTTGGATAATCTGTCGCTAAATATGGATAAGGAGGCATTGCGTACATATGATGCGCAACAATTATACTTAGAGATCCCATCATAGCTAAGTTAATCGCTAGTTGGGCATGCCAAGATGTAGTTAAGATTTCATATATTCCCTGATGCCCCTCTCCAGTGAAAGGTCCTTTATGAGCCTCTAAAATCTCTTTCATACTATGGCCAATCCCCCAGTTGGTTCTATACATGTGGCCTGCAACAATAAATAATACTGCTAAAGCAAGATGGTGATGCGCTGTATCACTTAGCCATAATCCACCTGTAACTGGGTTTAGTCCACCTTTGAAAGTTAAAAAATCAGCATATTCATTCCAATTTAAAGTAAAGAAGGGAGTAAGCCCTTTACTGAAACTAGGATATAATTGTGCCATTAAATCTCGGTTGAAAATTAGCTCGTGAGGTAGAGGTATTTCCTGAGGAGCAACACCAGCATCTAGTAGTTTATTAATAGGTAGAGACACATGTATCTGATGACCAGCCCAAGATAAACAGCCTAAACCTAATAAGCCTGCCAAATGATGATTTAACATTGATTCTACATTTTGGAACCATTCTAATTTTGGCGCAGATTTATGATAGTGGAACCAACCTGCAAATAACATTAGAGCAGACATAATGAGTCCTCCTAATGCAGTTGCATATAGTTGAGTTTCATTAACAATACCAGAAGCTCGCCATAATTGGAAGAAACCTGAAGTGAATTGGGTTGATTAAGTATTTCTATTATCTCCCTAAGAATCGTACATGCGAGTCTCCACGCATACGGCTCAGATATGTATAATCTTTTGGTAATTTAATACATATCTTTATTATCTCTGAACTAAATTATTAACTTAGTACTATAAAAATATTATCTGGATGGTAACATTTTTATAGTTGCAGAGATCATAAATCTCTCTTTCATTATAAATTATGAAATTATACATAGTAATCTATAGAGTTAAAGTAAGAAAAAATCTTAAGTAATTTTAATTTTGAATTTAATTTAGCTTATTAAAGTTTGCAAAATACTTTAATTATAAGTTATAAATTTTTTATTATTAACTTTTTTTCTTATGTCCAATTTAATAATCAAATGCTTTAACATAAATATAAATTTAATGTTTGATCAAAAATAATTTTCCCTCTATAAATTTGAATATACCGCACTTTGCACACCTTGAAATCCACCACCTACATCAGCATTTAAAATTTCTTGACCTACAATTGGCCAAACTATTTGTGCACTAGGTTTGATACTTGTAGGGTTAGATAACCAAGCTACATAATTTGAAAAGCGAGCTCCATGGAAATACATTCCACTTATCCATAAGAAGATAATCGCAAGTTGCCCAAAGTGAGCACTGAAAATTTTACGAGATACATCTTCTAAAGAACTAGTATGACTATCAAAATCGTGAGCATCTGCATGTAAGTTCCAAATCCAAGTTGTAGTTTTTGGTCCTTTAGCAAGGGTACGCGCGAAATGACCTGGTTGAGGTTGGGTCGATTGAATGTAATAAAATTTCATATCTCCCTAAGAACTGTACGTGCAAGTCTCCAAGCATACAGCTCAAATATCTATGTAAACTTTGTTAGATTTTATCTTAAATAGACATTGAAAAAAAGTTGGTTAATGATATCTATCAAAAATATCCATTCACTTTATTTTTATTCCTTTGCCATCTTTCAATATAGATAGGCTTACCTCGTCTTGGAAAAATAAAAAAAAATGCTCTAAATAGCTTCTATACTGTAATATGGATTTAAATAAATTTCTTTAATGGGTCAAGTAATTAGGACATTTATGTTTGAATATTTGTACAATAAAATAAGCTTCTATTTCATTTTTAATCAATATAACATTTATTTTGCTTTTGAATTATTATAATGTAATATTTTCCCAGAAGAAAGTTAATCTAATTACTAGTCTTCGAGTCGCACCCCATTTATCAAAAGAAGTTGCCACTGGGTCTTTTTCTACAGTGACTAAAACTTTTTTTGTTTCTTGCTCTTGTGAGCTAGTTGCCATAATATCTTTCTCCTCATGTGAGATAAGAAATTTCAAACACTCACACTCATTTGAATAATAAAGATTTTGCTTAAACTAGTCAAAATTTAATAGTTCTTCATTAAAATTTTATAGAGGTAAGTTTCTATTATATATTATAGACATCTTATTATTCGTATTTAGTATCTGTAAAAATTAGTTACAATAATAGTAAAAATATATAGTGTTCATTTACTGAGAAAAACTTTTATTATCCAGCTAATATGTTAATTGCAGATGATCTTGACAAGTTATTAGATATTTTGCCAAATTTTATACGTATCCCTTTAGAAAAAAATAGTACAAGAAAACAACTAATAGAAGTTGTTATTGACTTAGGTAGGCGTCCAGAAGCGCGATTTCCCTCCAGGCCAGAGTACTTATCTTTAAAACATTTATCATGGTCAGATTTAGATTATTGTATAAAAAGAGTTGGATCTTTCAGTGGCGATAATCGTGCTGGTCTAGAAAAGACCTTGCATAGAATTAGTTGTATTAGAAATCGTCAGGGAAATATTATTGGGTTAACTTGCCGAGTGGGAAGGGCAATCTTTGGAACAATTAGTATTATTAGAGACTTACTTGAAACACAGGAATCTATTCTAGTTCTTGGTAAACCAGGAGTAGGTAAAACAACTGCTATAAGAGAAATAGCCAGGGTTTTAGCAGATGAAATGGAAAAAAGAGTTGTTATTATAGATACTTCCAATGAAATCGCAGGAGATGGGGATATTCCTCATCCATCTATAGGTCGGGCTAGAAGAATGCAGGTTATGCGTCCCGAATTACAGCATCAAGTAATGATAGAAGCGGTTGAAAATCATATGCCAGAAGTAATTATTATTGACGAAATTGGTACAGAATTAGAAGCAATTGCAGCTAGAACTATTGCAGAAAGAGGTGTGCAATTAGTAGGTACAGCACATGGAAATTGTTTAAAGAGTTTGACTAAAAATCCTACTTTAGTTGATCTGATAGGAGGTATACAACAAGTAACCTTAGGGGACGATGAAGCGAAAAGGAGAGGAACGCAAAAAAGTATTTTAGAAAGAAAAGCTTCTCCAGCTTTTCAAGTAGCTATTGAAATTCATGATAGATCAAATTGGGTCGTTCATGAGAAAGTTGAACATACCATAGATCAAATACTACAAGGAGAACAAATTTTAGAGCAAAAGAGAAGATTGGAGCCTTCAGGTAAAAATATCATAGAATCTGTTTTAGTACTTCAAGCAGAAATCAGAAATTCTATTGATGCGAATTTACATTGGAGAGAGCTCTCTGAACCTTTATCTATAAATCAAAAAGAGAAAAAAAAAGAGACTACTAATAATTTAGGAATCTCTTATTATGCGAAAGGATCAATTCTAAATCTTCCAGACTTAAAACCTGTTATTTGGGTATATTTGTACTCAATAGACCCCAAAACATTCAAGGAATGGGTAAATTCTTTTCGTTGGCCAATTATTTCAACGCATCAGATAGATAAAGCAGATGTAGTTTTAGGTTTACGTTCCGCACTGAAACAAAATACAAAGTTGAGACAAATTGCGAAAAGACGTAAGATGAGAGTTTATACAATTCCTAATAACTCCAGGCTGCAAATTGTGAGATCTTTGCAAAGAATTTTAAATGTCTATTTTCATGAGAACACCTAAGGATTTGAGATGAGAGAGCTAAAACTTTATGTTAGTTCATATAAACTATATATATTTTTTTGATTACTTTAGTGTATAATATTTTCTTATAGTTAATACTTTATCAGAGTATCAATTTATAGTCTTGTAAATTTTGAAGTTGGAAAATATTTGTGGAAGAAAACGAAATTTTTGAGAAAGTACAAAAGATCGTAGCACATCAGTTGGGTATTGAAAAAAGTCAAGTTACTGCAACATCAAGCTTTACTGATGATTTAGGAGCAGATTCGCTAGATACTGGTGTGGCACGTTAAGAAAGGATTAATGCATAATCTAAAAATTATTGTTTAGAAATTAAATTTTTCTATTTAGTAAGTTAAATAATCTAATACTACATCTTAAGTGTAATCTCCAAATTAACTAAGATGAAGCTAGTAGGTAGGTAGTTAAAGATGACTAGAAAAACGAATTTTTATATAAAGGACTTTAAAACAATTTGCAAAATACTTTCTCAGAAATTTTAGTTATTAGATCATTCCATATAAGTAAATTTCAGTATAATTTATTTAGCTTAAGGAATTCACCTGAAATCTCAAAAGTCTAAAAATAGAGTCTAATTTTAACTGGAAAAATAATAATTTAACGTGTAAATTTCTTATTGTATAAAATTTTTATATATTTTTAAGAATTTAGGATTTTAGAATAAAGTGATAAATTTTAACGTAATTCTAAAACGTTTTTTATCATACATACTTTGTTGATAAGTAAATGTAGAGCCATGTGAAGTAAAAATTTCATGCCTGGTTCGGTAGGAGAGGCATCTTATATTGTCAACTCTAACTAGAATTAGTAATGTCTATAGAAGAAGAATTTAGTTTAGAAATTCCGGATACCGCTGCAGAGGAAATTACTACACCAGGGCAAGCAGTATCATTTATCAAAGAGAAATTAGATACCAAATAACTAACTTCAACCGCTATTAACGGAGAGGGTGGGATTCGAACCCACGGAGTTCTTTCAAACTCATCTGATTTCAAATCAGACGCAATCGACCAACTCTGCCACCTCTCCACTTTCCTATTATACTTTATATTCATAAACAGAAACGTCAAACTAATATTATATTAATTTGACGTTTTTATTCATGAATATATCTAAAAGATATTATTAGGTGATACTTCTCTTACCATATTAATAAATAATGAAGGATCGCCAGCTTTAGCTTTCATTTCTTGAGGTTTGAAGCTTCGTATTGCACCTTGCCAGATAAATTGAGGTTTGCATAATTTGCCTCTAAATTCTTCACCATAGCGCGGAGTTTTCAAGTTAAAAGGCATTTCGCCACCAGCTCGTGAGAATAAAGTACGACGCTTTTGGTATGGGACAATGGAGTCACCAAAGTCTTTCATGTACTCATCACTATCTAGTAAAGTGTCAATAAATTTTTCTAATCCTTGACTTGCCACAATAATACTTAAAGCTATTCTCTCCCTTTCATTATAAAGGTCTCTACCTAAGACTCTTTGGACACACATTTCCGCAAAACGATAATTATTATTTGCATCATAATTTAATTTGCGAAACGAATCAGACAATACTAATCCTTTAATGAACTCTTTAACTGTAATTTGATTAAAGCGTAATTGAGACTCTAAAAATTTTTCTTGAGTGCTCTTTAATATTTGATGCTCGCTAAAAATTTGTCTGTAAGCAGCCCAAATAATTTGCCCCATTTCATTAGCATCTGGCAAACTTTCTGTGGTATAGATTTTATACTCTTCATCTCCTTTACAAGCATCGTCTAAAGATGCAACGCGTTGATTTTGACAAGATAAGGAATAACTTAATAGTGGGATAGACATGATTTATCTCCAAAATGATATCTTTCTCGTTAACAATAGTTTGGATAAGCCAACAAATTATGACTCCCGTAAGAACCGCACATGCAAGTTGCCTCGCATACGGCTCAAATTAATTTAGATTTTCTTAATCAATTCAGCTAAATTACTTTGCTATAGGTATATATGCTATGATATTTTTATATTTTACTTCTTCTAGGGACAAACATTAGAAGTATAATTAGATAGTTAGCTGTCCATTTATGAAATTGAGTATTATCATAATTTTACGTTTTTTTATATTTACATTTTCCAAATTTAGCAATAAGGCATTCATTTAAGAATCTTCAAAATTTTTTATTTTTCTGTAACGAATATTTATTATTAACGTAATAATTTAATAAATAAAGATATCTTAGACTGTTAATATTGCTAAGTTTAAAAGTAGCTTTAGATTAAATTAATATATGTTAGATATTAATTGAGATCAAAATCAAAATTGCTTAAAACTATTTTTAATCATACTTATGTAGCTGATAGCTATAAAAACTTCGTATCGCACTATTACATTTAATTAATTTTTCTATTTCACTATAATTATTCAATATTTTTCAGTTTTGTAAAAATTAAGAAATAATCGATAATTAATGTTTTTATTATAGTCTTTAAATTTTAAAGACTATCTATATATTATACGTAAAAAAGATTTTTTTTTATATAATTGTAATTTTTATCATCAATAAGCTTTGGTTGTATAGTCAACTAATCTATTCTACTACGACTTTTTATATCCTATAAAGTATATCTTTTGTTTAACTGATTATTCACACTTGAAATAAAAAATTAAAACCTTTCCGCACATGACAAAATTTCGTATTTACTATTTTTATAATTATTACATGGTCTCTCCAATTTTATCGACTTGAACTTATATACTTTAGTCAAGTATAATAATAAAGAATCTTAATATTGACAAAACTATTGCATTCAATAAATTGCAAAGAAATTTTGTGTTGAAGATTAGAATATTTTATATTCAGCATATGTAGATATAGTAATCATCATCGAATAATAATAAATATATGAAATACGCAATTATTGAAGCAGCAGGCAAGCAATTTTGGGTAGAGCCAGGGCGATTTTATGATTTAAATCGTTTAGCTTTGAGTCCTGGAGATAGCATTAAATTTAACCGTGTTTTACTTGTTAAGGATGGAGAATCTCTTCAAATAGGTAAACCATGCTTACTTAATGCATCAGTTAATGCCACTGTAGTAAGACATTTAAAAGGTAGAAAAATTATTGTCTTTAAACGTAGGCCCAAAAAAAATACAAGTTCAAAAAATGGTCATAGACAACCATTGACTCGTATTCTAATTGATAAGATCAAAATCTAATTTAAAAATATTCAAAATTTAATTTATGGCTCATAAAAAAGGTAGTGGTAGTACACGCAATGGTAGAGATTCTAACGCCCAGCGCCTAGGAATAAAAAAATATGGAGGTGAAATAGTTAAAATAGGACAAATTGTAGTTCGTCAAAGAGGGACTCGTTTTAAAGCAGGTAATCATATCGGGGTTGGAAAAGACCACACTTTATACGCTCTAGTAGATGGGAAAATTGAATTTCGAACAATTAAGAATAATCAAAAAAAAATCAATATAATTCCTGAGACTATTTTGTAATAATTATGCTGTCTTGTTTCCAATTAGACAAAGAAACAAGACTATGTATTATTTTATTGAGTAAATCGTTATTATGGAAAAAAATATTGTAATATCTTCATTAAATAATTTAGCAGCAATTTTACATGATAATTATTTATACGAGTTTATAATTAATGATTCAACTTATCAAGTTGGTAATATATATATAGGAACTATTGCTAGGATATTTCCTACGATCAAAGCGGTATTTGTAGGTATTCAAATTAATAAGAAATATAAAAACGGCTTCATTCATGCAAATGACTTATTTTTACTAAGGAATAAAAAAAATGTACCATCTCTTAGTGTTATAGTTCTTAAGCAGAAATTATGTGTACAAGTCATTAAAGAAGCATTTTTTGATAAGAACCCTCGTTTAACAGTAAATGTTAGTATTCCAGGTCGTTATGTGATCTTTTCTCCTTTAAATAAAATCGTATGCATTTCACGTAGAATTTTGCACAATAATGAGAAAGAGTATTTAAAATCTTTAGCTTTATTAATTCGTCCTTTATCTTTTGGAGGTATCTTTTTTAGGAATAATGCTATTCAAGTAAGCACAGATGTCATTTTAGAAGAATGGGAGATTTTAAAATTTCGGTGGAAATTGATTATAAAAATTATGAACCAAAATTTAAAGTTACAATCATTCCTACTATATCAAGATTCAAACATTTCAAAAAAAATTATCCGGGATTTTTACCATTTACAAATAAGTTCTATTTTCGTAGACTTACCTCAAGCTCTGAAAAAAATAAGGTTTTATCTAGAATACTGGTCTTGTCTTACTTTTAACCCTAATTTAAAACTTTTAGTGGTATCAAAACAACTTCTAGAAAGATTTAAGATTCACTCGGCAATTGCTCAAGCCTACTCCTTTAGAGTAGAATTATTGCCCGCAGGTTATATTTTTATAGAAACCTTTGAAGCTTTAACAATTATTGATGTAAACTCTGGAATCTTTGATAAACAAAAACATCCTATAGGTCTTGTTCTAATTCTAAATTGCTCAGCTGCAAAAGAAATAGCTTATCAGATAAAAACTCGCAATATATCTGGAGTCATTGTTATTGATTTTATAGATATGATCTCAAAAAAAGATCAGTTAGAACTCCTAAGATATTTACATAAACTATTTAAATATGATTATGCACAAACTCAAGTTGTTCAGTTCTCTGAGTTAGGATTAGTAGAAGTGACAAGGAAAAGAACAGGGAAGAGTATTCTTGAATTAATAATCAACTCTTATCCTAACTTTTCAAAAGTATACTCAGCAATGTGCAGGATTAAAGTAATTGACCCAACAAAATTTTTAAGTGAAAAATCTTCATACCTAACTGCTAGATTAAGTCTAATTAAAACTTACTCTAGTGCATACTTTGAACAGAGAACTTTCACTCCTGATGTAAAAGTTATACAATGTACTAAGGAAACTTATGTACTTAACTATATAATGAGACAAAAAAAGATGAAGATTAATGTATTGTGAGGTTTTTATAAGTTACGTTTAATTTGTTAATTTTTCTAAAATAATATATGTAATGCAATTAGAAAAGAATTTCTTAAATAATAGTTATTTTACACATCGTAGTTTTATATTAAGAGTTCATAAAGATTTAGATCCAGTCATAAAAAGTAAAAAATATCAAAGTACTAATTGTAACAGAACCCCTTATGTTGCTGAAAAACACACAATATATGTTAAATCATCAGTTATTTTTCAGATGGGCCAAAAATCAAAATTTAGTAGTGAAGATTTTGAAATTCAAAATCAGATTAATAAACAATCCATGTATTTCGTAGATACCACTCGATTGTTGTACAATCCCAAATAAATTATATATAAATATGTTGACTAACTTAAGTTTAGAACAAGAATTTCGCTTGGCGGTTTGTGTGACATGTTAATTGATATGAAGATTTTAATATCAAAACTTTATTTCTTACAATTTTTAGCTTTATCTCAAAGACATATCAATTATGACATATCAATAACTCTCCCTTTTGATACGAAGCTTTAATAATTAGATAACTGAAAATGAATATAAGCGCATCTTTGTAAACAAATTATTGAATGATTAGCTTAGCTAAAGACGAATTGATAGAAGTATATAAAATTTTCTACTGAGAATGAGTAAGAATAAGCTGTATGAAAACTTGTTGTGATAAGCAAAAGTAAATACTTCATCTTGAAATCTAAAGATAATTTAAAAGAAATAAGGAACATGGAATTTTTTGCAATTCATTTAGCAAAAAAAAGCAAAGGAATTATTTTATTAAAATTTATATCCATTAGTTGCAATAAAAGCAATAGAACGCCGTATGATAGGAAACCATCATGTACGGTGTGGTTAGGGAGAAAGTAAACAGCTTTCCTATCTAAATACAAAAAAAATATAAAGAATTTTAATGACTCTCAGTCAAAAGAGTTACTATTAGCAGCAGTAAAGAAAATGATGTTAAAAGATAATATGATTAAATTTTTTATTCAAAATAGAAATAGTTTTAATGTAGATTGATTACATATTGTTACTTTGTTAATATAATAGCTATCTTGTTTTTGTACAATAAAAGTAATACATATACATCAACTAAATTATTACTAATTAGTTGTAACATTTAAAATATTCATCTTAGAGGAGAAACCAATGCTTGACGCATTTTCCCGAGTAGTAGTTAGTTCTGATTCAAAAGCTGCCTATGTAGGTGGTTCTAGCTTAGCATCTCTAAAAAGCTTCATTGCTGATGGTAATAAACGTTTAGATGCAGTAAATGCTGTAGCATCTACTGCAAGTTGTGTTGTTTCTGACGCAGTTTCTGGTATGATTTGTGAAAATCCGGGTTTAATTTCTCCTGGTGGTAATTGCTACACAAACCGCAGAATGGCAGCATGCTTAAGAGATGGTGAAATTATCTTACGTTATGTTTCTTATGCAATCTTAGCAGGTGATTCTTCAGTTCTAGAAGATCGCTGTTTAAATGGTTTAAAAGAAACTTACGTTGCTTTAGGTGTACCTGCTAGCTCTACAGGTCGTGCAGTTGCTTTAATGAAAGGATCTGCACTTGCTTTAATTGAAGGTAAAGCTCCTCTACGTAAACTTGCAGTATCAAGCGGAGATTGCTCTTCAGTTGTAACTGAAGCAGCTAGCTATTTCGACAAAGTAATCTCAGCTGTTGGTTAAATAAATTGTTAAACTAAAGTATTAGAATTTCATCTAGATTAGGAGATATTCATGAAATCAGTTATCACTACCGTAATCAGTGCTGCAGATGCTGCAGGCCGTTTCCCAACTAGTTCAGATCTAGAATCTGTACAAGGTAACATTCAACGTGCAGCTGCAAGATTAGAAGCTGCAGAAAAACTAGCAAACAATTATGAAGCTGTGGTAAAAGAAGCAGGTGATGCTTGCTTTTCTAAATATAGCTATCTAAAAAATAGTGGGGAAGCTGGTGATACATCAGAGAAAGTTGCTAAATGCTACAGAGATATTGATCATTACCTACGATTAATTAACTATTGTTTAGTTGTGGGCGGAACCGGTCCTCTAGATGAATGGGGAATTGCAGGTGCACGTGAAGTATATCGTTCATTAAATTTACCTTCAGGACCATACATAGCTGCTTTTGAATTTACTAGAGATAGACTATGTATTCCTAGAGATATGTCAGCTCAAGCTGGTGTTGAATTCGTATCTTATTTAGATTACGTAATTAACTCTTTATCATAACTGAAAATATTCTATCAATAATCATACATAGTGATTAGGATGATTTCAGATATCAAGAGAACATTAATTTAAACACAAATTAGTGTTCTCTTGATATAATATATATTATAGTATGCACCTCAGAATGGAGTTTTAAGTTATGAATATAAATGCGTTAAATTTACATAATCTCTCAATCAACATTAGTTTTGGGTTATTATTCATGAGTATGTTATCCTATTGGAGTAGTATAGCCTTTTATAATATAAAGGTATTTTCTTTTTTAGCACAAAAAAGTATGATTACTTCTAATATGATTCTTTTTTTTACAATAAGCATCAGATGGGCAGAAAGTAGACACTTTCCTTTAAGTAATTTATATGAATCGTTATTATTTTTAACTTGGGGAATTACTTTTGTAAACTGGATGCTAGAAATTAGAATAAAAAGTAATTTAATAGGATCTTTAATTACCCCTTTAGCTACCTTGATTATTGCGTTTGCTAGTTTGTCTTTGCCAAATAATATGCAAGAAGCTACTTCTTTAGTACCTGCTTTAAAATCTAATTGGTTAGTTATGCATGTGAGTGTTATGATGATAAGTTATGCTGTACTTATGGTCGGGACATTATTAGCTATTTTGTTTTTGGTTCTCAGTCAAGAACTTAATCCTATTTCTAAGAAACAAAATCAAGCCTCAATTGCAGCCTCTTACGCTAAGAATAAAATACGCTTACTAGAAAGTATTGATAATCTAAGCTATAAAACAATTGCTTTAGGTTTCCCACTTTTAACTATTGGTATTATATCAGGTGCAGTGTGGGCTAATGAAGCTTGGGGATCATATTGGAGTTGGGATCCAAAAGAGACTTGGGCTTTAATTACTTGGTTAGTTTTCGCGGCGTATTTACATTCACGTATAACTAGAGGTTGGGAAGGGAAAAAAGCTGCAATCTTAGCTTCTCTCGGATTTATAGTTGTTTGGATTTGTTACTTAGGAGTTAATTTTTTAGGTCAAGGTCTACATAGTTACGGGTGGATAAAATGAGAATATTCCTTATTTAGTAAATACTAAAAAAATGCATATAGATAAGGAATAAACTGTTATGAGTAGAGTTCTATAGAATCCCTAAAAAATGTAAAATATTCTGTTTTGTAAATGACTCCGTAGTTAATAAAAAAAGAAAGCCTAACATAGCCAAACGTCCATTCCAATTCTCGGACCCTTGGTTAAAACCCCATGTCCAAATATTGTGATCTTTTTTATACATGTTTCAATTTATAATTATTTTAAGTAATAGTGTAAATAAAATAAGCATACTAGAATTGATTAAAGTAATTTTTTGTTCTTGGATTATTAACTTAAAAATGTTGTATACAAAACTATCTAGAATAATTTTATGCATATTTCCATATAAATTAAGAAAATAATTATGAATGAAGTGTCTAGTATAAATTTTACTAATGTACTGGTAGCAACCTTGTTTAATTTTTTACAACTATATTTTATTCTGATCCTAACTAAGATTACCTTAAGTTGGTTTCCTAATATTAATTGGTATGTAGAACCTTTTTACACAATTCATCGTTTAACACGTCCTTACTTGCGCTTGTTTGAAGGTACAGTACCAATTATTTTTGGAATAGATTGCTCACCTACATTAGCCATTATTTTTTTACAAACTTTAATGTTAATGATAGAAAATATTAAATAAGATTTAGTTCGAAGATTTAGCTATCAAAACCATAGATCTGCTCGAATGAGTATCCATTTTTTCTAGAACTTTGTTGCTTTAGTACTTAGCTGTAAAAACAATATATTACTTCTATTAATAGCTATGCATAATAGTTATAGAATACATTCTGACTAGGGCTAAAAAATATAGAAATCATATAATATTTAATTCTGTGATAGGCAGAATAATGTCTAGTTGTATATAATATATACTATTGTCCTTATCTTAATTTACATACTATCAAAAGTAAACCTTTACACTTAGGAAGGTTCATATTAGGAGTTTTTTATGAGTATTGTTACAAAATCAATTGTTAATGCTGATGCTGAGGCAAGATATTTAAGTCCAGGTGAACTTGATAGAATTAAAAGTTTCGTTTTATCTGGTCAACGCCGTTTACGTATTGCTCAAATTTTAACAGATAATCGTGAGAGAATCGTAAAACAAGGAGGACAACAATTATTCCAAAAACGCCAAGATGTAGTTTCTCCAGGTGGAAATGCATATGGTGAAGAAATGACAGCAACTTGCTTACGAGACCTTGATTATTATTTACGTCTTATTACATATGGTATTGTAGCTGGAGATGTGGCACCAGTTGAAGAAATTGGATTAGTTGGTGTAAAAGAGATGTATAATTCTCTAGGTACTCCTGTCTCTGGAGTAGCAGAAGGTATCCGTTGTATGAAAGACATCGCTATATCTTTACTCTCTGGTCAAGATGCTGCAGAAGCAGGTTTTTATTTTGACTATACACTAGGAGCAATGCAATAAATCTTTCAATTTATTATATTGCAGATATCACGTTACTATAATTAAAATCTAAGTAACTAAGTGATTCCTAAACATAAATATTACACTATATAAATTTTTAGAAAGGAAGTTTACTACTATGCAAGATGCAATTACATCTGTAATTAATGCTGCTGATATTCAAGGAAAGTATTTAGATGATAATTCTGTAGAAAAATTAAAAGGTTACTTTAAAACGGGCGAATTAAGAGTAAGAGCAGCAGCAACAGTCGCTGCAAACGCTGCCACAATCATTAAAGAAGCAGTTGCTAAAGCTTTATTATATTCAGATATTACTCGCCCAGGTGGTAATATGTATACTACTCGACGATATGCAGCCTGCATCCGCGATCTAGATTACTATTTACGTTATGCTACGTATGGAATGCTAGCAGGTGATCCATCTATTTTAGATGAAAGAGTATTAAATGGTTTAAAAGAAACTTATAATTCCTTAGGGGTACCAATCGGAGCAACCATCCAAGCTATTCAAGCTATGGAGGAAGTGACTGCTAGTCTTGTAGGTTCTGAAGCTGGGAAAGAAATGGGCTTATACTTTGACTACATTAGCTCTGGCTTAAGCTAAATTCTTAAAATATAAATGACTATAATTTGTTAATGAATTATAGTCATTTATATTTTAAGAATTTAATGAAACAGTAGTAAGTGCCTGCATTCTCGCTCTCGCTTTTCGTAAGTTTTGAGTTAGTTCTAATTTCTCTTTATTAGATTCAGCTGAATCCAGATCTTGAATTGCATTTTCTAGATTTTCTTTAGCCTGATCTAGATCAATATCAATAGTTTCTTCTATTCCATTTACAACAATAGTTAACTGATTGTCTTCTATCTCTGCAAATCCTCCCATTAAAATTATAGGAGTCCAATTTTTACCAATTCTAACTCTCATCACACCTATATCTATTGCAGTCAACAGTGGAGCATGTCCAGACAAAATCCCGAGTTGCCCAGTACTACTAGGAAGAATTATTTCTTCTGCATTAGCTTCCCAAGTACTACCATCAGGTGCAATAACACGAATATCAATGGTCATATAATTTCCCCTACTCACTTAATTTTTTCGCTTTTTCTATTGCCTCATCAATATTACCTACTAAATAAAAAGCTTGTTCTGGTAGTTCATCTAATTCCCCATCTAAAACCATTTTAAACCCTTTGATTGCTTCAGTCAGAGAAACATACTTACCAGGTGACCCAGTAAATACCTCTGCTACAAAGAAAGGTTGAGATAAAAATCTTTCAACTTTACGTGCTCTTGCTACAGTCAATCTATCTTCTTCAGACAGTTCATCTAAACCTAAAATAGCGATAATATCCTGTAGCTCTTTATATCTTTGCAGAGTTGATTTAATTTTTTGAGCAATATTGTAATGCTCATTTCCCACGATGTTAGGTTGTAACATTGTTGAAGTAGAGTCTAATGGATCTACAGCAGGATAGATTCCCTTAGCCGCTAATCCCCGAGATAATACTGTGGTAGCATCTAAGTGAGCAAATGTTGTAGCTGGGGCAGGATCTGTTAAATCATCTGCGGGAACATAGACAGCTTGAATAGATGTAATAGAGCCATCTTTAGTAGAAGTAATACGCTCTTGCAGAGCTCCCATCTCTGTAGCTAAAGTAGGCTGATATCCTACAGCAGAAGGCATTCTACCTAGTAAAGCAGAAACTTCTGAGCCAGCTTGAACAAATCTAAAGATGTTGTCAATAAATAGTAAAACATCTTGCTTATTAACATCTCTAAAATATTCTGCCATTGTTAAAGCAGTTAAACCTACACGCATGCGTGCTCCTGGTGGTTCATTGTTACCTAAATAAAAATTCGGCTCCAGAATCGTACCTGATCATTTATTCTCATACGACTCATCTTAAGGTATTGTAATAGAATAGTTAAATTTTAGAATGTATGAGATTGATATAAAAAATTTAGATAGTTTATTTTATTATTCTTTAATCTCGGAAAATAATTTCTCTTGTAGTTCCATCTTAATTTCTCTATAAAAATTTTATCAGTCACGTTAGAATCACGATAAGACAATATCCAGTTACCATGGTAAATTCTCTGGAAATATTTTAGCTTTAATTCGTTTGGAAAATATTTTAATTTAATTTGTTGTTTTGACCATCGTGCATGTCTTTTAAAAGCCCAAGTCCTTAGCTTTTCAAAGATCTGATTATCAAGTTTGTTTAAAGTTTTTTTACAATTACAGACTTTAAAATATTCTGCCCATTTTTTTAAAATAATTGAGACTCTATCAATATAAATAGTGATGATAGAATTTTTCATTCTATGGTTAAGCTTAGAAAGAGTATCTAATAAGTCTCTTTGTGCACTAATCGAAGGCTTAATTTTAATTCTTCTCTGGTTATTTTTCTGTACTTGAATTAGAGAAAATTGTAAAATGTGAAACCAACGATCAATAGATTTAATTTTAGTCTCATTAGACTTTAAACTAATTCCAATTTTTTTTATCCAATTGACAAATAGATATCTAATATTTTTCAGATATCCATAATCTGAATCGATAAAAATAAAGTTGCATAAGTATCGTAATGAATATTGCTTTTTATTTATTGGTATTTGTTTATGAATTAAAATATATTTTTGAATGTATCTTCCGAAGAGTGATTTGAATTCATGAAATAATATATCAACTAGGAGATTTCCAAATTGTAACTCTGGAAGTTTTTTATCAGTCATATAATAATTAATTTTTATATGTTGATAGCTTTCAAAAAAATTATTTTTAAGAATCTCTTGACATTTCCTTTTCAAATAAATTGATGAATTTATGTTTTTCAGTATTAACTTCTGATCAACCAGGTGAAGATACGAATCTAAGTTAACCGTAAAAACAAATTGTTTTACATTAGTAGCAGTAATGCGTGTTATTTCTTCAATTAAACTTTCCATGCAATTGTAATACGGAGAATTTAACTTTAGGTTACTTATCCACTGAGGTTCAAGTACTGATTTAAGAAGTAATATAGAACTTTTTTTTACTAAAGAAATTAAATCTTTTTTTTTCTTTTTTGTTACTAATTGATTTGAATCATTTAATTCTAGTTGAGTAACAATCCAATATTTTTCTGAGGAGGTTAAGTTCATTTCACTTTGCAAAGTAATTTGGTGAGTTACCCAAAGCTTAACTAACCTACTCTCTATAAATTTTTTCTGTAAAAAGTGCACTCTTCCAATTTCTTTCAAAAGAGATGCAGCTAAAATTTTCTTCTGGAATTTTACAATGCTTTTTTGCACATGATCCCACGCAACTAAATCCCAAGAATTTGTTCTCATAACTCATTAATATTCATATTAAGCGCTGATTCCGTTACAATATCGATTAAGTGACTAATTCACTATAATTGTTATTAGTCAATCCTAGTTTAGCAGATATAGTATTTTTTTCTTTATCTAAACGTAATTTGTTCCAATGAAAACTCTCTCTAAAATTAGGTAAAAACTATGCTTCAATTTCATTTACCAGACTTCGTACATAATATAATATGCTTCTATATTTTTTAAATGAAAAAATATAGAATATTTCAAACCTATATATTTTCTTATATTAAAGAAGCTTAAATTTATTCAGTAGCCCTACTTTACCATAATCAGGTAATAGTGATATTAATACAGCTCATATAGAAAAATTGCATTCTAATTGTATTAATATTTATTAACATTTCATTAGTTTAAACTTCAAAAAAAGTTTTTAAACAAATCACACCATTTGACCATATACTAAAGCAACCTTAGATTCACTAAGATTTTTTTCATTAATTACACCAGATTGGTAGGAGTAGCATTCTTAAATGCTCCCAATTAAACCGTACGTGAAACTTTCATCTCATACGGCTTATATAGAATTAGTAATTTTAATTCTACTTTATAAAAGTTTGCTGATTTTATAAGATATAAATTGTAGCTTCTTTTATATTCCCTTACAACTATTTTCTTCCGACAAAGAAGGAAAATATATATTTACGTGTTCCATTCTATAATTTAAAATCTAAACGTAGGTCTTAATTATTTTCCAATTTTAAAGATAGTTGTGCCATAAGTATGAGATTGAAAGAAATTCATAGTGGATATCTTTAGTTTTAAAGATTTAGATAATGGAAATTATAATATTAAACTGGTAAATAACCATTTTGAGACCGTATTTAGTAACAAGAGCCCCTTAATTTGTTCGCTTTGATATAAGTATCTTATAAGATTGCTTTCTTCTCTCATAGATTTACCAGAACAAAAAGTATTGTAGTTATTTAAGAACAGTTCTATCTTTTAAGACAGAAAAAATTATTTCAACACGTCACACCTTTCATCTCCATGTATAAATCATTACCTTCGCGAGTTCTCTCTCCTACGCCACCGAATACGGATACACCACCGTGAGCTTTAGCAATATTATTATTGGGTAGACACATTATAAAAAGTAGAGTCCCCCTGTAAACCGTACGTGCAAATTACCTTGCATACGGCTTTAGCCTAATTTCTCGGAAATATTTACTTTTTAACACATTGATAACACATAGAATGTACAAATATCATATTGAATGGGTAAATTTGAGTGGCTGCTTTTCGAATAATAATTCTATGCTTTTCAATAGGTTCATGATTATATAAAGAAAGTTCGCAGATAGGGCAAATGTGGTTTTGCCTCTGTGCAATTTTAAAATCAGATAAATTCCATAATTGGTTATTGTTGATACCTGTAGCATTCCTTTTAATCCAATAATCTCTATAAATTATATTATCCGGACAGGCTTGAATTTGAATAGGACTATATCTTCTAGGGGAAGTCCAAGCTAACCTAGTCAAGTATTTTCCAGTTTCTTTATCTCCAAAAATCCATCTGCTATTTCTCTTAGCATTAAAACGTCCAAAATATTTATGTTGTATCCATGTCCAAGACTTATTGGGATGAGTTCTTTTACAGTAACGAACAGACCTCTGAAACATCCAGTTATCAATATCTTTGAAAACTTGGGATGACTTGTAAAAACAATAGTAATTACACCATTCCCGAATTCTAGGGTTCAGTTTATCTAATACCCATTGAACATCTTTACCTCTTCCTCTCATCCAAATAGTCTTGAGTTTGCTCCGAATTTCCTTTTGTGCTTCTTGATTAGGCAATAAAGTCATAAACTGATTTTTATGTCTTTTAGGACTAAATTCTATACCAAGAAAAGGAAATCCATTACTTAAGCTATGGATTTGAATTTGATTATAAATAAATTGTATACCAATATGTTTACACCACAAACTGAGTAAGTTTCGATCTTGAACAGCAGTTTCTTTGCTCTCAGAAAAAATTAGCAATGAGCTAATATAACGTAAATAAAAATATTTTGTTGTAATAGTAGAATAATTTCTTTTAAGAATCTTATCAAAATCATCAAAAGCAATATTTATCAATAATGAATTTATAATATCTTTTGAAACGAATTCAAATCCTAAATAAGAAGAATTAAGTGAATGTATAGAACCTGCTTTTAACCATTTAAGGATCAAATCAATTCTGGGAAAATCACTTAATTTTTTTAAAATAATTTCTCCGTTAAGATTATCTAAAGATTGCGCAAAGTCAGCCTGTACAACCCATTTTTTCAAATTGTCTGTGCAGATTATTTGCATTGCATGAGCTATCGCATCATGTGAACATCTTCCTGGTCTAGCACCATAGAGATTTTCTTCAAATTGAGCTTCCCATTGAGGTTCTAAAGCATTTTTTATAATCAATTGAATACATTGATCTTTAATAATTTGTATTTTTAATAATTTTTGTTTTCGACTTGTTTTAGGAATGATTAAGTTTTTGTATATGATGGGTCTATAAATTCCCAAATCAATATTCATTAAATCTTGTATTAAGTAGAGCCTAATTTTTTCAATGCCTGAGAGATATTGATATGGATTATTGGAAGTAATCTTTTTGATAGCAAATAATATATTAGCACTACTATTTAACATTAATTGTTGTAATCGTATAGTAGTTGGTGAGTCTTGTTTCTTAGCTGCATTGAATATCCTATATCTTAGAAACTGTACTCTATTCTCTATAGCTTTCCAATTAAAGTTTACCCATTCAGAAGTATTTATAATAGTCTGTGAAGCATTGGCAGATAAGTTTTGGTGTTCATTCATGCTAGGATTTTTTATCAGGCTGTTACAAGTTATTAATCATAAAAAATTAGGCCTGTTTACATCATTATCTTTATAAAAAGAAGTTGGCTACTTCGCTATTAATAGAAGTAACTAATATTAGAATTCAGTAATCGATTACTAATATTTATTAATTATTAAACATCCTTTCACAATATCTTACTTTTGAGAGAGTGATACCATGTTTTATTTTTAATGAAAAAATTGTTGGCTAATTCAAAATAGAAAGTAATATTTAAGTCTAAAAGATTTAATTTAATTGCATTAAGTCTTCTTAAAAATAAGATTTTTCTTCTCAACAGATCCTGATGAGGTAGCCAAAAATTTTATATTTTACTAGTGCTTACATTACATTTCCAGCTTAATATAGGATCCAATTAAGTATCCACTTAGAAAAATAACTACATGTCGCACAATTAATTCCATAATAAGAACTGTTTTACCCACACCAGCTCCGCCAAAAAGTCCAATTTTCCCTCCTCTACGATAAGGTGCTAAGAGATCAACTACCTTGATCCCTGTCTCAAAGATTGAGGGCTGAGTTTCTAATTGAGTAAATTCTGGAGCTGATCTATGGATAGGTAAAGTTGCATCCTTTGTCACTGGTCCTAGTTCGTCAACAGGTTCACCTAAAACATTAAAAATTCTTCCTAGAGTAGAAGTTCCTACTGGAACACTAATCGGAGCTCCAGTATCAATGGCTTCTGCGCCTCTTGTATTTAGATAGGTAACTAAAAGTTAGTTTTCCCCCTAATCACACTGTACATGAAACTTTCATTTCATACAGCGTTCCCCCAAAATTACTAGATTTAACTTTGGCTTGACTTCTACTATCTTAAGTTAGGAAGTCTGCTTAAATTCTTTACGTTGAAAAGAAAATTTTGCGTTCCTTCTTATATCAAATATATCTAATAATTTTTAGACTCCTATTATTACTTAGGTCATCACTGTATACTAAAAGTTGAGTATAAAATATATAGAGGAAATTTTCTATTAATTTTGAGTGACTGGGATAATATTATAACTCAATAATTCATAGATTCGTAGATATAAAACTCTAGTCATAAAATTTTAGTTTTATTCATAAACAAAGCCCGGCTTCTCTTGCCGACTTTATTAAGCTTCATACGTATGAAGAATACGATATGCATGTTAAAGATTTAGCTTAGTTTTACTATTCTATATTAAGAAAGTTTTATTTTAATTTAAATAATTATAATACTTGTAAAACACACCACACAAGTCCATCAGTCGAGCTCATTGCTACTGCTCTTACTCTATTATCACCTAATAATTGGTAGGGTTGAATTGAATAGTATTCTCCCATAGAACTATAAAAGTAAATCTCTTTACATATAGCTCAAATAATTTATTTATCGTGAATAGAAATTATTTTACTAAATTGGTATAGTGTTAACCTTAATTCTTAAACCTTTTTGAAAATTAGATTATTATTTCAAAGATTTGACCTACTAGTAATCCCTCTCTAGTAAATTTTTTATACTAGAATTGCCATGTTTAATTCTTTAAATCAATTGAATCTAAAATCTCATAGAATTCTACTTTGAAAAATAAAAGATTTATTAATGCCTCTGTTCAAGGAAAAATAGCTTCTAAAATTTATTTATATCTCAAAGCCTAACTATAACTGTCTAGAAAAATCTTAGTGCTTATAAGCTTGAACAACTTGTGTACATAAGCATAGTTTTAATTTTAAAGAAAGACTGCATGTCGCACTTGAACTTCGCAAGTAATTGTTCGTTCTCCATCTTTCACAATTGCCGAATTAAAAACTTTAGGTAATTGACCTGCTGGGAATTCAATATCTAAAACGGGACCAATAATTTGTACTACAGAACCTACAGTATTTGTTTTTGCTACCATATAAATTTATATCTTGTTGAGATAGTAATCAATGAGTCAAGTTTGTGATTTATAGAAACAGAAATAATTTTAATAATAATTTCTTAATTGCTCTATTTTATAAAATTATATCACATTCCTAAGTAATTAATTCTTTATTTATTTTGCATAATTTTAAAAATTAGCAAGCTTTATCCTACCTACTGTACTTCAAATATTACTTTTTGCGAATCTTTGTAATTGAGGTTGTTTTTTCTTTTTTAGTGAGGAATAATATTAGTAACAGGTATTAATAATACTTGGGAATTTAACAACTAATTTACCCTTTAAAACCTGGAATTAATATTATGACTGCTACTTTAGAAAGACGCGAAAGCGCAAGTTTGTGGGAACGTTTCTGCTCTTGGATTACTAGCACCCAAAACCGTTTATACATCGGTTGGTTTGGTGTACTAATGATCCCAACATTATTAACTGCCACTTCTGTATACATCATTGCATTCGTTGCTGCTCCTCCAGTAGATATTGATGGAATCCGTGAACCAGTTGCTGGTTCTCTATTATACGGTAACAATATCATTTCTGGTGCTGTTATTCCTAGCTCTGCAGCTGTTGGTATCCACTTCTACCCAATCTGGGAAGCTGCATCTTTAGATGAATGGTTATACAACGGTGGTCCATACGAATTAATCGTATTACACTTCTTGTTAGGTGTTGCATGTTACACTGGTCGTGAATGGGAATTAAGCTACCGTTTAGGTATGCGTCCTTGGATCTCTGTAGCATTTACAGCTCCAGTTGCAGCGGCAACTGCTGTATTCTTGATCTACCCAATCGGTCAAGGAAGCTTCTCTGATGGTATGCCTTTAGGTATCTCAGGTACTTTTAACTTCATGCTAGTATTCCAAGCTGAGCATAACATCTTAATGCACCCATTCCACCAACTAGGTGTTGCTGGTGTATTTGGTGGTTCATTATTCAGTGCTATGCACGGTTCTCTAGTAACATCTAGTTTAATCCGTGAAACTACTGAAAACGAATCTGCTAACTTAGGCTACAAATTCGGTCAAGAAGAAGAAACTTATAACATCGTTGCTGCTCATGGTTACTTTGGACGTTTAATCTTCCAATACGCTAGTTTCAACAACTCTCGTTCATTACACTTCTTCTTAGGCTTATGGCCAGTTTTAGGTATCTGGTTAACTGCGATTTCAGTATCAACAATGGCATTCAACTTAAATGGTTTCAACTTCAACCAATCAGTTGTAGATAGTCAAGGTAGAGTTATCAACACTTGGGCTGATATCTTAAACAGAGCTAACTTAGGTATGGAAGTAATGCATGAACGTAATGCACATAACTTCCCACTAGATTTAGCTTCAGGTAATACATTACCAGTTGCTTTAACAGCTCCTGCTATCAATGGTTAATTAATCACTTAGTAATAAAAAAGTTAAGAAGAAAAAATCTTCTTAACTTTTTTTGTTATTAAGTGAGCTTACAATTATAATTGATTATAGTTAATACTAAATTTATAATTAGGGTAGTTATTTAATGTCACATATTCAAGGAGTCAGAGGGACTAAAGATATCCTTTCTTCTGATATTAATTTATGGCGGACGGTAGAAATTATATCGCGTGAGATTTTAGAGTCTGCACACTATAAAGAGATTCGCACTCCTATATTTGAGCAAAGTAAGTTATTTACTATGAGTTTAGGACAAGTAACTGATATAGTTCAGAAAGAGATGTATACATTTCAAGATAGAAGTAAGCGAGAATTAACACTTCGTCCAGAAGGAACAGCAGGTATAGCAAGAGCTTTTATAGAGCATAAGTTATATTCTCAGGCTAACCCTCAGCGCTTTTGGTATCATGGTCCCATGTTTCGTTATGAAAGGCCTCAAGCCGGAAGACAAAGACAGTTCCATCAATTAGGTTTAGAGTGTATAGGAAGTTCAGATGCGTTAGTCGAGGCAGAAGTTATTAGTTTGGCAGTAGAAATCTTGCAGGAATTAAAAATTCCTAAGTTGACGCTACACATAAATTCACTAGGTAACAATGTTACAAGGGAAACCTTTAAAAAAGCTTTATACCAATATTTCGTTCCTTACAAGTCGAGATTAGATGAAGAATCTCAAATTCGTCTTGAAAATAACCCTTTACGACTTTTAGATTCAAAAGAGCCACAGATTAGATCTTTCTTAAATGATGCACCTGTAATTTTAGATTTCTTAGATGAAAAATCGCGCCTACACTTCGACAAAGTATGTCATTACTTAGATGCGTTATCAATTAAGTATATCATTGATCCATATTTAGTTAGAGGTTTAGATTATTATAATAACACTACATTTGAAATTAAATCACTGGATTTAGGTGCCCAAGATACAATTTGTGGAGGAGGTCGTTATGATAACCTGGTTAAATCACTAGGGGGACCATCAATACCAGCTATAGGCTGGGCAATTGGAATGGAACGTTTACTATTATCTGTTCCTACTGGAATTATACCTATTTCACTTTCTTTAGATTGCTATCTAATCTCATTAGGGATAGAAGCCAAACAATATTCACTAATTTTATTTCAACAATTAAGAAAACAAAAATTGAAAATTGAGATGGATTTGAGTGAGAATAGTTTACCTAAACAATTAAAAAAAGCTAGTCAAATGTATGCTAAAACATGTATTATTATTGGAGATGAAGAAATCCAGAAAAAAAATATCATTTTAAAAAATCTATCTACAAGCGTACAAGAAATTCTTCCTATAAATGATTTTACGAATATTGCTAATAAAATTAAGTCTCAAAAAGTTGGAGGTAAATGAAAATGAAGTCTTTTATTTAAATATTGACATTTCTCCTGGGAACGTTTATCTTCTTACTAGGTAGTTGGGATGTCGCCAAGTGGTAAGGCAGCGGACTTTGACTCCGCCATTCGCAGGTTCGAATCCTCCCATCCCAGATTTCTATTGATCCTAAGATTCTAATGAAGTTCTATTTCAACTCTAAATTTTACTCTAAATCTTAAATAACTCAAGAATTAGTGTCGTCACAACTTATGTATTATCAATGGTAACAAAATGGCATCAATACAGTTTATTCCTGGTATTAATGAAGAAGTTATTCCAGAAGTACAACTCACCCGATCTAGAGATGGAAGTACTGGAACAGCAACGTTTAAATTCTCACAGCCTAAAATTTTAGATGCTAGTAATAATCAAGAAGGTGAAATTACAGGGATGTATCTATTAGATGAGGAGGGGGAATTAGTTACAAAAGATGTAAGTGCAAAATTTATAAATGGTAAACCTAAAGCCATTGAGGCAGTGTATCTAATGAAAAGTCCTGAAGTTTGGGACCGTTTTATGCGTTTTATGGTTCGCTATGCAAGAGATAATGACCTAACATTTACTAAAGCTTAGTTATATATACCAATTAATTAAAAATTTGAAATTCATTACTTACTATTGATATTATTAAGTAATGAATTTCAAATTTTTAATTAATTACACTGATAATAGAACGCGACGTCTACGTTTTATTTTAGGAGGACAAGTGTATTCAGAAACTAATTGTACGAATTCTTCTGCTTCAATAGTTTCTTTTTCAATTAAAATATCCACAATCCTATCGATAATAACTCTATTATTTTTAATAATAGTTAAAGCTTCATGATAACAGTTGTGTACAATAGCCTGTATCTGTGAATCAATGTTCGTTGCGACACCTTCTGAATATTCAGTTCGATTTCCCATAGCTCTTCCTAAAAATGGATCACTGCTTTGTCCTTCTAATGAAAGCGGTCCGACATCAGACATACCAAAACGAGTTACCATTTGTCGAGCCATGTTACTCACTTGTTGAAGATCATTGCCCGCTCCAGTGGTAACTTCTGAGGCGCCAAATATCGTCTCTTCTGCTGCCCGTCCACCTAAGGCTGCAATAATTCGAGCGCAAATTTGAGCTCTAGAAATTAACATTTGATCCTCATTAGGAGCAAACCAAGTTAAGCCCTTAGCTTGGCCTCTAGGAATTAATGTCACTTTCTGTACTTCATCGTGACATTGCAATAAGGTACCTATAATAGCATGCCCTACTTCATGATAAGCAACTAAACGCTTACTCTTACCATCAATTAAAGCACTTCCTTCCATTCCCGCTATAATACGATCTATAGAATAATCAATTTCAGATATTGAAATGGCTGATTTTTTTCTTCTAGCAGTTAAAATAGCTGCTTCGTTCAATAAATTTGCTAGATCGGCACCTGAAAAACCAGGAGTTCTTCTTGCGATGGTCTCAATAGAAATTGAGGTATCTAATTTTTTATTTTGACCATGAACTGATAAAATAGCTTCTCTTCCTTTAGAATTAGGAATCTCTACTGTAACCTGACGGTCAAAACGTCCTGGTCTCAGTAAGGCAGAGTCTAAAATATCAACCCTATTTGTTGCTGCAATAACAATAATTCCAGTATTCCCCTCAAAGCCATCCATTTCAGTTAAAAGTTGATTTAGCGTTTGTTCTCTTTCATCATTTCCGCCGCCAACTCCTGTTCCTCTCTGACGCCCAACAGCGTCAATTTCATCTATAAAAACAATACAAGGAGCATTCTCTTTAGCTTTTTTAAATAAATCTCTAACACGAGATGCTCCAACTCCTACAAACATTTCTACAAATTCAGATCCAGAAATGCTAAAGAAAGGAACTCCAGCTTCCCCAGCAACAGCTTTGGCTAGGAGAGTTTTTCCTGTTCCAGGTGGCCCCATTAGTAATACTCCTTTAGGAATTCGAGCTCCTACTGAAGTAAATGTCTCCGGTTTTTTCAAAAAAGTAACTACTTCTTTAAATTCTTCTTTAGCTTCATCTACCCCAGCAACATCGTTAAATGTAATACTTGGTTTCGCTTTTGCTTGCGTTAGAGATTTAGGCTTTCCAAATGAAAATGCAGCTCCAGGTCCTCCAGAAGAACTATTGGATCTACGAAATAATAAAATAACGCCGGTAATAAGTAATAAAGGAGGAACTAGATTACTAACAAAACTCCAAAAAGCCGATGCATTTTGCGCAGGGTGAGCATCTAAATCAATATGGGCATTACGTAGGAGAGTAATTACTTCTTGAGTACTATTGGGAAGCTCTACGCGAATTTTTTGTACGCGATTCCCTAATTCAGGTCCCAAAGCTTCGACTATAGCCGTGTGACTATTATCATATAAGTCAACACGTTTAACCCATCCCATATCTAAATATTCTAAAAAACGACCGTATGTCATTCTAGAACTAGCAACATTCTGTCCTAAATCAACTTGCTCAGGAACAATTATACCTTGCCAAAGAGAAAAGCCTATAAATATAATGGGGAGGGACCATAAAAGTAGAGTTTTCCAAGAGAGTTTCATAAAATTCAGACATCCTTAATCAGCTTTAGTCATAAGTAGTTGCAAATTTCAGTAAATAATAAATATTTTCATATTTATATTATAAATATAACATCAATTGAAAAAATTTAACAAGTTATAGTAGAGTTAAAGATTATTCATTCTAACTTCTATATTTTAGTAGTTAAATTCTTGAATAACTTTACTCTACATTAACATAAAATTTTTGTCTAAATATTTTTTTAACTCAACATACTTAACCCTGCAGATTGTAATACCGGAAAGCTTGAAAGCAGCAGGTAAGCAAAACCAGCTCCCCCAATGGTGCCAACTAAGAAGCCAGCAGTAAACTGTCTCCAACCTAATTTAGTCTGCAGAGTGTCTTTAGAGTCATCCTTATCGAATGATACAGTCCCATAAATAGATAAACAAGTAGTTAAGATAAGTATTAGGCCTACTGTAGATAAAAAACCAGCTAGTAAGCCTACTTCAGTATTGCGTAAAGGGCCTAATTTATCAAATGGACCGATTAAAAAATATCCATGAGCCATACCAATCTCTACGCCTCTTAAAAGTGGAGAAAGAGCTCTTCTATAGGCAGGTAGATTACCTAAGAAATTCTTCGTAAATCCGGAATTACTAATAGGAGTAGCTAAGTTTCCAACAAAAGGATCATTATTAGTCAGGTAGAAATATTCTCCTCTAAGAACCGTACATGCAAGTCACCTGGCATACGGCTCAAGTATTATCTATACTTACTGTTCTTTTAATACTTTGAAAAAGTTAGCAAAATTTTACTGCAATAATTACCCATGAGAATTAGCTTTTTTTTCATTCCCTTTCAATAAGTTTCCCTCTACTATTATTCAATTGAGATACTTATGAATATTTTCTCGTCTTAGAAAAATATTTTTAGAATATAGTGCAAAAAATATTAACATATTGGTTATCATTAATCGAATCCTAAAGTTTAACCCTAAATAAATTTTAAGTAACCATTAATAAATAGTGCATGCTTAAAGTACTGTTTTGCTCTATATCTAGTCTTCTATTATTAATTCTCTAGTGAGAATCTTGCTTGTTTGTTTAGGCAAGTGACTATACTTGCTATAATTTTCAAGTAAAACCAATAATGATTTTTCGAGTCGCACTAAGGTATCCAGTAGGTTATGAAACCTCTGTGAGAACCGTACGTGCGAATCTCTTCGCATACGGCTCAAATAATATCACAAGATATTATCTCTTTAATTCTTATAGCCACAAAGTGTCTATGGGCATTATCATCTTATAAAAATTTTTTCAATTTGGATGATATGAGCTTAACTAAAGATCTTTATTCACATGTTCTAATTGACTGATTTAAATTTACACAATGCTTCCGAAACTATGCTGAGAAGATGATATTTCTAAATACAGATTATAAATATTAAGTTTTATCATGCGTATCTTTCTTTTTATTTACTACTTACACTGCCTTAGTTTGAAGCTTTTAATATAGTATCTATTGCCTAATTTGCTAACTACCGAGCCTATTACTTTTAACTTAGCTGCTTTTAAATCATCAAAGATTTCCTAAGTCTTAGTTTCATCATTGACTGTCAACTGTTTACATGTCGCACTTAATAAAGTCTGTCATATTTAATCTATCTAGTTTACCAGAAGTATATATTTTTTCCTATAATATTAAAATGTAAATTATTAAATAGCCAACTTCCTGTTTACAGAAATTAAAACTCTTTTTGAGTACCCTTGACTATTATTTTTTACTTTAAATTGGAATAAGCTATAATATGGTGAGGATCAAGTTTTGTTTTAAGGAGGTTTAAATTAAGAAGATGAGTATATTTTTGGGATACATTATTTTTTTGAGTATGTTTTTTGTAATATCTAGTAGTTTATATTTGGCTTTAAAAAGTATAAAGTTAATTTAATCATGCTTAGAACAATTATACGTCAGCATTTTATTAGCTAGTTTATTATCTTGTCATTGAGGAAATAACTCTAAAATGAATAAATCAGAGCTAATAGCTTCTAGTATTATTTTAGCGAAAACCGAGCAGCTTCTAAAAGTTGCAACCAATCGTTATAAAATAACAATACAAGTTGCTCATAGAGCGAAGCGAAGACGATATGAAGATGTGGATATCATTGATGACCCTAAGGTTAAGCCTGTTATTAGAGCAGTACTTGAAATGGTTGATGGTGCGATTTGTTTCTAAGTAAATAATTATCGTCAAATCTTCTTCATATTTTGACAAATTAGAACTTAGAATGTGATATCAGAGTTAATTTATTTTTCTCAAAAAATATTACATAACTAACTGTTGATGTTGATATAATTATTAGCCCTTCCTGGGACGGAAGCGAAGCCGAAAGTGCCCAAGCAGAGATTGATTATCAGAGCGAAGCTGGGAGTCACAGAGATATTCAAGGTGATTTCGTAAACACTGGAATATTTTTGGGTAAGTTACTATGATTAACTAATTGTAAACCTTCAAAAAAGCGTTTTACATTTGCACACAAGTTTACGATCTGACATGGCTAAGTGTGAAAATATTATAAATACTCGTTATTGGTAACGTCAAGCCAAAATATAAGTCCTGAGTTGATAATAAATGCATTGAAGGGATCTAAAGTAACAAAGTAATCAACACTTGGAACAAAGAGAAACGTAGTTTATCTCCTATACGTAATTTAAATTTATAGATAGGTGGGTAAATCTAATCAATTTACTATGTGGTAGACTACGGGTAGGAGCGGGCGTAATTGCCCACGGAGTTACTAAATATTCTATAGGTTAAAGATCTTTGGTAAAGATCTACTTTTAGAATTTTTTGAACAGTACTCAAGCTAGTGAAAAAATAATTTACTTGAGACTGTACAAGACTATAGTCTGAGTAACACTAGGAGCCGTATGATAAGAAATTATCATGTACGGTTTTGAATGGGAGATGTATTCTATAAGTATTAAAAGATATAAAATGAGATATCAACCCCAAATCAAATTACACAACCTGAGATAATAAGTGATTAAGTAAAATATTTATATTTAAGTTTTATTAATAGGCATAGACAGTTAAACTATTAATAAAACTTAAATAAGATTTAAGACTATATATTTTACAATTATATTAGATAAGATACTATTAAGTAGTAAATACTATTTATATAACCTAAATGATTTCCCTAACAATAAGTGATGTCAGGTATTTCATTTAAACTCTTCAAATAAACTATAAGTCTTTATAAAAGTAGGAGAAAACTTATGCTAGATGCATTCGCAAAAGTTATTGCACAAGCAGATGTAAGAGGTGAATTTCTAAGTAAACCACAATTAGATGCATTGTCAGCTATGGTAGCGGATGGTAATAAGCGCTTAGATACAGTTAATAGAGTTAATTCAAATGCATCAGCAATTGTTACTAATGCAGCAAGAGCTTTATTCTCAGAACAACCTCAACTAGTTCAACCAGGCGGAAATGCTTATACAAGTAGACGTATGGCAGCATGTTTACGAGACATGTCAATCATTTTGCGATATGTAAGCTACGCAATGATTGCTGGTGATTCTAGTGTTTTAGACGATAGATGTCTAAATGGTTTGAGAGAAACATACCAAGCTTTAGGCGTTCCAGGAGCATCTGTTGCAGTTTCAGTTCAAAAAATGAAGGAAGCATCTGTTGCAGTTGCGAATGACTCCAATGGTATTACCCCAGGAGATTGTAGCTCTCTGATTGCAGAATTAGCAAGTTACTTTGATCGTGCAGCTGTAGCTGTAGTATAAAATATAAGTAGTTTACTTTATGTAACAAGTAGAACACTTATTTACTATTTGAGTAAGCTTTAGGTTAAGTTTATAATTTTACTGAGGATTAGAATTAAAACCATCATGAAAACTCCAATTACAGAAGCAATTGCTTCTGCTGATAGCCAAGGTCGTTTTTTAAGTAATACTGAATTACAAGCTGTAAATGGTCGCTTTCAAAGAGCAGCAGCTAGTTTAGATGCTGCTCGTGCACTAACAAATGGTGCGCAACAGTTAATTAGTGGTGCAACACAAGCAGTTTATAGCAAGTTTCCATATACCACACAAATGTCAGGTCCTACATATGCATCTAGTTCAATCGGTAAAGCTAAATGTGCTAGAGATGTAGGTCACTATTTACGTATGGTTACTTATTGTTTAGTAGCTGGTGGTACAGGACCTATGGATGAGTACCTAATCGCTGGTCTAGAAGAGGTTAACCGTAGCTTTGATTTAGCACCAAGTTGGTATGTTGAAGCTTTACAGTATATTAAAGCGAACCATGGTCTAGCTAGCCAAGTAGCTAACGAAGCAGATACTTATTTAGACTACGCTATCAATGCTTTAAGCTAAATAAGGATATTACAAATTTACTTACAAAACAAAAAAGGATATAGATAAAATACTTAATTGCATATATCTATATCCTTTTTTGTTTTGTAAATGACAGTATCTAAAACATAAACATAGTATAAGTAGCAGAATTCCTTATCAATAACTTACTTGTCTTTGCAAGAACTTCCGATCATCTCTAGGAATCTTTAGCTCTAAATGTAATCTCTCTTCTAATGAATCAGAAAATTCATAACTCATAGACAAATACCACAATCAAAACATATCGAATATACATTAACTAGAAAGCAAATAATTAATTTTTTATTATTCTGATATTGAGTTATATTTTATGTCTTAAATTCATTTGAACACTTAGGGTAGAGTATGAATAGAGAATACTTATTATTAATTTAGTGGAAATTACAATTTTATTTATGATATCTTTGTATTCTTTTCAATTAGCGCAATCTTTCAAAAGAGTTTCATTAAAAGGCCTGGCTCCGATTTGGCAAACAATTCTCTTGAGTGACGGTTCCCTAACTAGACATCTTGAGATACTTTCTGGGGGGCTGATTCAATTAAAAATTGAGCAAGTTATGATTATCCAATCTTACAATTCTTTTGACAAATTGCTTTGCTCTAAAATTCTTTACCCACAACTTTCACGGAAAATTTGGTTAACTACTAAAGAAGGTAGTAGAATAGTTTATGCAAACTCTATTTGGGATGCAGATGAATTATCAAAATTAATAAATAATGAAAAATTACCTTTGGGGATTTCTTTTATTGAATCTGAACTAGATATTTTTAAACAAATTTATAAGATAGATTATATATATTCCATTGATTTAGAAAATAGTTTTAAACAAATAGGTCCATTTTGGTCAAGGTATTATTTTTTACTTCATCATGGAAAAATTATAGCATCTATTCAAGAAATATTTTCTCCATGTCTAGAAAATATGAATAATATATATTACTAATCAACAAGCATGGATTTATATTATGTGGATTAATTTTTTTCAAGAGCGTAAAAGTCGTAAATTAAGTAAATATTACGGGATTATAAATGAGATTAATAAATTTTATAAAGATTTTCAATCTTTGTCTGATATTGAAATAAAAGAGCAAACAAACCAGCTCAAAAGACAGCTACAGTCTGGAAGTTCCTTAAGTCAAATTCTACCAGAAGCTTTTGCCCTAGTTAAGGAGGCGTCCTTAAGAGTCTTAGGACTTTCTTTGTTTGAAGTTCAATTAATGGGAGGAATTGTCTTAAATGAAGGAAAAATTGCAGAAATGAAAACTGGCGAAGGAAAAAGCTTAGTCGCTGCTTTACCAGCATACCTTAATGCTTTAACAGGAAACGGTGTTCATATTGTGACTGTTAATGACTATTTAGCTAAAAGAGACTCAGAATCTATTGGAAATGTCCATCGCTTTTTAGGTTTATCTGTAGGGCTTATCCAGCAAGGTATGGAAACAAGTGAAAGACAAAAAAACTATAGGTGTGACGTAACTTATGTCACTAATTCTGAATTAGGTTTTGACTATCTAAGAGACAATTTAATTGGAAAACTATCCGATAAAGTCATACAAGCCAATCATTATTGTATAATAGATGAAATTGATTCGATTTTAATTGACGAGGCGAGAACCCCTCTAATAATTTCAATGAATTCAGACCAGATAAGTAATGAACAATATAAACAGAGTGCTTACCTAGCTCAAAAATTAATCTGTGATGAGCATTATACTATAGATGAGAAAAGAAGAGGAGTTACTTTATCAGAAGAAGGAATCTTTATTCTAGAAACAGCTTTACAAGTAAACAACTTATATGATCCTAAGAATCCATGGTTTCCTTATATAATTAATGCTATTAAAGCAAAAGAACTATTTAATTTGAATACAGACTATATAATTCAAAATGGAGAAATCGTAATTATTGATGAAGGTACAGGAAGGTTACAATACGGAAGAAGATGGTCCGATGGCTTACACCAAGCTATAGAAGCCAAAGAAGCTTTAGATGTTCAAAAAGAAACAGAAGTCTTAGCATCAATTACTTATCAGCATCTTTTCTTACGTTATCTAAAATTTTCGGGTATGAGTGGGACAGCTATAACCGAGGAAGTTGAATTTGATCAAATCTATGGCTTAGAAGTTATTGAAATTCCAACGAATCAGCCTATGATCCGTAAAGATTTGAGTGATCTTATATACAAAACAGAATACGGGAAGTGGCAAGCAATCGCGCAAGAATGTTTAGATATGTACAATCTAGGAAGACCTGTACTAGTAGGAACAAGTAGTATTGAAAAATCTGATTTATTATCGAATTTATTAAAATCTCGAGATATTCCTCATCAATTATTAAATGCTAGGCCTGAAAATATTCAAAAAGAAGCACAAATTATTGCACAGGCAGGGCAAAAATTTATGATAACTATAGCCACAAATATGGCGGGGAGAGGAACAGATATCGTTCTAGGCGGTAATGCAGATTATTTAGCTCGTTTACTTCTTTTGCAGTTTACCTCAGAGGTATTGTCTTGTGATGCAGAATCTTTAAATTTCTTAGAAAAGAATCTGGGATATGAAGATATTGTAAAAACAGCAGAAGAGAAACTTCATGAATTGAAAGATTACATTAAGTCAAATCCCAAATATACTCGATTAAATAGCTCAGATTTAGAGAAGTTAATCTTCAAAGCATCTGAAAAAAACATAGTTGATGATTATGATTTGTTACTAACCAAGTTTAGAGAAATTTATGTTATAATATATAACAACTATGAGACAGCTTTTAAGAGACAAAGGGAAGAAATTATCAATTTGGGTGGCCTGTACGTTATAGGAAGCGAGCGTCATGAATCTAGAAGAATAGATAATCAATTAAGAGGACGCTCTGGAAGACAAGGGAATCCAGGATTATCCAGATTTTATTTAAGTTTAGAAGATAAACTTTTGAGAATATTTGGTGGACCCCAGTTAAGCAATTTTATGGAAATATTACAAATAGATGATTCTCAACCAATAGAAGCAGCATTCCTAAGTCAAAGCATAGAAAGTGCCCAAAAGAAAGTAGAGTCTTTTTACTATGATGCTAGAAAACAATTATTCGAATATGATGAAGTATTAGATAAGCATAGACAAACTATTTTTGCAGAACGTTATCGTATTTTAACGATAGAGTATTTAAGAGATTATATTAACTTTTATATTGAGCAAGCTATTGCAGATATTAGCGAGTATATTGTCACAGCAATAAAAAAACAAGAAGCAGAAACAATCTTCTACTATTTGAACAGAGTGCGTACACTATTAGGAATTGAAGAGCCGTATGATGTCTATTCAATTATTGAATTGGATTATGATCAGTTAGAACTATATTTTAAAGAACAAGTACGAATAGCGTATGATTTAAAAGAAGCTTACTGGGAAGACGAATGGCCTAGTATTATTAGAAGATTAGAGCGTTATATTCTTCTAAATAGTATCGATACTGCATGGACTCTGCATCTAAGAGAAATGAATATTTTAAAAGATATTATTGGGTGGAGAAGCTATGGGCAACAAAATCCTTTAATAGAATATCAGAATGAAGCTTTTAGTTTATTTGTCGCATTATTTAGAACAGTGCGCCAGGGAGCATTAGGAGCTTTTTTCTCTACAAACATAATTCATGCAGATAATAATAATATTTTGAATAAAGATAAAAAAATTAATTAGTTATTCAAAGTTAATATAAAATTATTTAGGAAAAATAAAAATATGTCTCGTTATAGAGGTCCCAAATTACGTATTGTACGCAGGTTAGGAGAGCTTCCTGGATTAACTAGTAAAAAAATGGATACTAAAAAATCGCAAGTTAAACAAAAAAAAAGGCAAAAAAAGATCTCCGAATACGGAATTAGATTACAAGAAAAACAAAAGCTTCGTTTTAATTACGGTATTAATGAGAAACAGTTACTCCGCTATGTCTACCTTGCTAGAAAAGTCAAAGGTTCTACTGGCCAAGTGTTATTACAGTTATTAGAGATGCGGTTAGATAACACAGTCTTTCGCCTAGGTATGGCTTCTACAATCCCAGCAGCTCGCCAATTAGTTAATCACGGTCATATTTATATTAATTCAAAGAGAGTCTCTATACCGAGCTTCCAGTGTAAACCTGGTGATATAATTACAGTTAAAACAAACTCTAAGTCACAACAGCTAGTCGAAAAAAACTTGACTTCCCCAGCTTTAAGTAATATTCCAACTCACTTAGAGTTAGACAAAGATAAGCAAATTGGGAAAGTAAATGGAATCATAGAACGATCTTGGGTAGCATTAACATTAAATGAACTGTTAGTGGTGGAATTCTATTCCCGGAAATAACCTATTAACGTTTGTATAGAAGAGTTACTCGCGATTATGGAATTTTTATCTATATTTATGGAACATTAGGGGATTATCTATGATTCGTATTAGAATGAAGTGTTTTGGTAGAAAAAAACAAAAGACTTACAGAATAGTTATTATGTACAGTAAAACGAGAAGAGATGGCAAAGTGATTGAAGAGGTTGGTTTCTTTAACCCTATTACACAAGAAACTCGCTTAAATCTAAGTCGAATAAAAGAAAGATTAGCGCAAGGAGCTCAACCAACAAATACTGTAAAAAATTTGCTACGTAAATCACAAGTTATTTAATATTTAAGGAGAAAAAATTGTCCAATTTTACATTAAAGGTTTTATGGTTAGAAAATAATGTAGCAATTGCTATTGATCAAATATTAGGAGACGGAACTAGCCCTTTAACATCTTACTTCTTTTGGCCTAGAAATGATGCTTGGGAGCAAATCAAGGTAGAAATAGAGTCTAAACCGTGGATATCTGAAAGAGATAAAATAGATATCTTAAATAAGGCAACAGAAGTTATTAACTATTGGCAAGAAGATGGTAAGGAGCAATCTCTATTGAAAGCTCAAGAAAAATTTCCAGAGCTCATTTTCGTGGGAGGAAACTGATTATTCATTAGAATTTAAATGGAAACGTTATGTTATTGAATCAAACAATAATACAAAATTTTGATATTATAGTGTTAACTTGTGAAGCTTTAGATGTAGAAATAACCCAAGAGATCACTAGTTACAGAAATTCAATGGACCCTCCATGGCCTTTAATAACATCTTTTGATATCTTCCAGATTAGACATAATGATAAACTCAGAGTAGATTCTTATATGAAAACTATCTCCCTTTCTAAAATAACTAATTTAATTTATATCATAAAGAATATTATCACTCAAAAAGCAATCTCCAATGATATACTAGCCTTAGTAAATCATAGTGCAGTATGTTCAGAGAATACTTTTTCATCATTAAAGTTCAATGATGAAAAAGTAAATAATTTCTATAAACGATTTCGTTTTCTGTTTAGAAAATATTTAGATGAACAAGCTGTAGGAGTTGTATATTACCAGAATGATGATTTTTTAAATCAAATAGCTATAACAAATGTATATATGTTATTCTTACTTTCTAAAAATAATGGATACGATCATTTTTGGTCTTATCTCTATACTTGCAACTATTTTTTTGATTAAATCAATTCTCACCTGCTTTGTACCTAATATTAATAGGAATCAAGTATTTACACTATTTCAGATACAGCTACTTGATTCCTACTAATTAATTTAATGTTCACTAAACTAACTTCTTAGTGTAACTTAACTGATTAAACCTGTACTACTAGCTCCGATAATGATTCCTGCCCCAACTATATGACCTAAACTCGCAGTTGCTAATAATTCAGGTAACCCAAATCCTTTCAAACCAGCTAATGGAATCGATGGACCTAAACCACGGACTTGAATCGCGTAACGTCCAAGTGCCATTACTAGTAAGTTACTTGCTACCATTATAATTGCAACTTGCGGAGACCATGTTGAAGTATGTGGAGCTGCAGCGATTAAAAATTGTAAAGTCATAAATAGTAAGGTTATTTTTTTGATACGTCTAGTAGATAACAATAATAATAAGCAAGTAGAATGCTTCTTATTATTTTAGAGTATAAACTTTTAGACTTCAATTAGACTCTAATATCTTTTTACAAAGATATTAGAATTATCTATACTAAAATCAGCTTTTTTAATTCTCGCGATTAACAAAAGGTAATAGAGATAAAATTCTTGCTCTTTTGATTGCGGTACTAACTTTTTTCTGTTGTTTAGAATTCAAACCAGTTAAACGGCGAGGTAATATTTTTCCTTGTCTTGAAATAAACTTACGTAATAAATCAATATCTTTATAATTAATTTCTTGATTTATCTTTATTAGGGCTGAATTGCGTTTACGATAAATTGCCATATACTTTATTATTAACTACTTAATCTCTTTAAAATTAGTATGTGCATTGCAGTTTGGACAATGTTTTCTTAACTCTAGGCGGTTCGGTGTATTTCGTCTATTTTTATTACTACTATATCTAAATACGCCAGGTGTGCTTAAATTTTCTGGACACGATGAGCATTGAAGAGTTATAGTAAATCGAATCCCTTTGCTTTTTCCCATATTATATAGTTTCAGTATTTAAAATCTATTCTAAAAAATTTCTTTCATATTAGACATTCGAGATAAGTGCATATAATCAACTTCAATAACTATATTATAATAAGATTATATGCTATCAATATATTACTCCATTTTAAGAAAAAAACCAAGATAAAAATTATACGGGGACATAGTCAATCCATCTTTCTGCACCGTAAAAAACAGTTAGGTTATAGTATTCAATGAATTACAAGGAAATTATTGAATATAAAGGTAAATAGTCTGCAAAGCAGCGGAAAACAAGCCTATAAATTTGTTCATAAATAAAGGGAAAAGATTTCGAGTTTGGAATATGATTGACAGCAGAAAATTATAATATATAGTGAAAAGTAAGGAAAAAATCCTCGTTAAACCCTGAAGGATTTTTAAATCAATCTAGTTTTAGTGTTATAATTTAAAAATGATTATAATTAACATTAATATGTGAAAAATAGGTTCATTAATGACGCAAAAAAAATCCATTATTAAACGTATAAAAGTTGCTAAACGAAATAATTCTAGAAATAAAGTTTATAAGACCAGTGTAAAAAATGTTATAAAAAAATGTCTCCTTATTATTCAAAGTTCCGAAGATTTAACTTCCTCAGGGATTAGTTCCCAAATTGCTTTAGCTCATAGTAAAATTGATAAAGCAGTACAAAAAGGTGTACTTCATAAAAACACTGGAGCACGTAAAAAATCACGTTTAAGTCGGGCTTTGAAAAAAGTATCTAGTCGTAAATAGATATTCACTGTAAACTCAAAAATTATTTTATATATCTCCATTCTATTTGATAGTATGGGGACCTTTTTTTCTTACAAACTATACCCTCGTTTTAATATAATAATTTAAAATTAGATTTTCTGAGATCTATGAAGATAGAATTAATTTTATAGTTTAAATTTTAAATTTACCACTAATTAATTGAGTAAAATGATAAAGGAGATACATGAAGCAGTTTATCAATGTAACTTCTGAGTTTACATTACCTGATTTAGTGCAAATTCAACGGGAAAGTTTTCGTTGGTTTGTAGAGAAAGGATTAAGTGAAGTTCTCGTATCTTTTCCTTCTATTATGGACCCTAGTCATAAAGTTGAACTTCAATTTTTTGGTAAAGAGTATAAAATTAAGTTTCCTAAGTTCAATGTTCGAGAAGCTAAATACAGAGATAAAACTTACAGTGCGCAAGTATATGTGGCAGCTAAGCTGCATCGCAAAGATTTAAAAGCTACTCCTTCTCAAATTCTAATTGATAAGGGAACAACATACAAAAACAATAAAATTCAAATAGAAAATTCAAAACAAAATAAGGTCTACCGTAAAAGATATATTCTAATTGCGGATTTACCTCTAATGACAAATAGAGGGACTTTTATTATTTCTGGGACCGAAAGGGTTATTGTAAATCAAATTGTGAGAAGCCCTGGAGTTTACTATAAACAAGAAACTGATAAAAATGATAAATATTTATATACTGCAAGTATTATTTCAAATCGCGGTTCATGGTTAAAGTTTGAAATAGACACAAAAGGACAAATGTGGGTTCGAATCGACAAAACACAAAAAATTAATGTCTTTATTTTTCTACGTGCCATAGGTCTAAGTTCTGCAGATATTCAGAAAGGAATTAATAAATATTTGTTTATCTTATCCTCTTCTCAATCTTATGCTAGCAAAGAATTTTTCAAAGAAACTGGCAAGACTAATATTGAGAATGTTTCTGAAGAAGAAGCTTTATATATTGTTTATAGTAAATTAAGGCCTAATGAGCCCACAACAACTCAAGTTGCCCAACAAATGTTGTACACTCGCTTTTTTGATGCTAAAAGATACGACTTAGGTGAAGTAGGTAGATATAAGTTAAATAAAAAATTACATTTAAACTTACCTAAACATTTTCAAGTTTTATCGACACAGGATATTCTAGCTGCAATTGATTATTTAATTAATTTGCGTGAACAAAAGATAGGAAAAATAGATGATATTGATCATCTAGGTAATCGTAGAGTTAGGTCTGTTGGAGAATTATTACAAAATCAAGTTCGTTTAGGCTTAAGTCGTTTGGAAAGAATCATTAGAGAGAGAATGATTGTCTGTGATATTGAATCTTTAAGTCTAGCTAATCTTATAAATCCAAAACCTGTAATTGCAGTAATTAGAGAATTTTTTTGTTCTAGCCAATTATCTCAATTCATGGATCAAACCAATCCTCTAGCAGAGCTAACCCATAAAAGAAGAATTAGTGCATTAGGGCCAGGAGGATTAAATAGGGATCGTGTAAGTTTTGCAGTAAGAGACATTCATCCTAGTCATTATGGCAGAATCTGTCCTATTGAAACTCCAGAGGGGCCTAATGCAGGCTTAATTGGCTCTTTATCTATTTGTGCTAGAGTCAATCTATATGGTTTTATAGAAACCCCTTTCTATAAAGTAAAAGAAGGCACAGTTATAAGAAACAAAGATCCATATTATTTAACCGCAGATGAGGAAGATAATTATCGTATTGCTCCGGGCGATATCCCGGTAAGTGTAACGAATCAAATTAATGGTGAAATTATCCCTGTGCGTTATCAACAAGAGTTTATTGTAACAGATATTAATAATGTTGACTACATCGCAGTACTTCCTATCCAAATTTTATCTTTAGCGACTTCCCTCATTCCTTTCCTGGAGCATGACGATGCTAACAGAGCACTTATGGGATCGAATATGCAAAGACAGGCAGTTCCTTTACTCTATACAGAAAAACCAATAGTTGGGACAGGCTTAGAGTCGAAAACTGCCAGAGATTCTGGGATGGTGATTTTGAGTCGTACAAAAGGTAAAGTAATCTATGTATCTGCAAGTAGAATTGGTATTCAATACTATAAAGGAAAAATTATTTACTATAAATTGAAAAAATACCAACGCTCCAATCAAGATACTTGTATCAATCAAAGACCTTTGGTTTGGTGTGGACAGGTCGTAGATAAGGGACAAGTTATTGCAGATGGGGCTTCTACAGATGGAGGTGAAATAGCTCTAGGTCGAAATGTTTTGATTGGTTATATGCCATGGGAAGGATATAATTACGAAGATGCTTTTCTGATTAGTGAAAGACTAGTTTATGATGATGTGTATACTTCCATTCACATCGAAAAATATGAGATAGAGGCTCGTCAAACAAAATTAGGACCAGAAGAGATTACCCGTGAGATTCCTAACGTCAGTGAACATGCTGTTCGCCATTTAGATCAACATGGCATAATAAAATCAGGAACATGGGTAGACTCATCAGATTTATTAGTTGGTAAAATAACACCAAAGGGAGAGTCAGATCAATTACCTGAAGGTAAATTATTACGAGCCATTTTTGGAGAGAAAGCTAGAGACGTAAGAGACTCCTCTTTAAGACTCCCAAATGGGACCAAAGGAAGAATTGTTAGTGTTCGTGTATTTACCAGAAAGCGTGGCGATGATCTACCACCAGGTACCAATGCTTTAATTAGGATATACATAGCCCAAAAAAGGAAAATACAAGTAGGAGATAAAATGGCTGGTAGGCATGGCAATAAAGGAATTGTCTCACGAATCTTACCACGTCAAGATATGCCATATCTTTCAGATGGAACTTCTTTAGATATTGTCCTAAACCCTTTAGGTGTTCCTTCTCGTATGAATGTGGGACAAGTTTACGAGTGTCTTTTGGGTTTAGCAGGAGAATATTTAAATAAGCGATTTAAAATACTTCCATTTGATGAGATGTATGGATCAGAAGCGTCTCGTGGTTTTGTAAATAAAAAGTTACAAAAAGCAGCTCTTTACAGTACTAAGCATTGGCTATTTAATTCTAAGTATCCCGGTAAGATGGTCTTAAGAGACGGAAGGACAGGTGAACAATTCGATAACCCAATAACTGTAGGCAAGGCATATATGTTAAAGCTCGTTCACTTAGTTGATGATAAGATTCATGCACGTTCAACAGGTCCTTATTCTTTAGTCACTCAGCAACCTCTAGGAGGAAGAGCTCAGCATGGAGGACAGAGACTAGGAGAAATGGAAGTTTGGGCCTTAGAAGCGTTTGGAGCAGCCTATACTCTTCAAGAATTGCTAACTGTCAAGTCAGATGATATGCAAGGTAGAAATGATGCTCTAAATGCAATTGTCAAAGGAAAGCCAATTCCTAAGCCAGGGACGCCGGAGTCTTTTAAAGTCTTAATGAGAGAGCTACAATCTTTAGGTTTAGATATTGCTGCTCATAAAGTTGAAATTTTAGAGGATGGGCAAAACCAAGAAGTAGAGGTAGACCTTATGGGGCTCAATCAACAACAAACTATTTTTGTATCCTCTAGTTTAGAACTAAGTAAGCAAAATGAAGGCAACTTATCATCTTAAAACTGACAAGAACAATACTTATGCTAATAAATAAATTTGAGCAACATTTTGATTATATAAAAATTAGTTTAGCTTCTCCAGAAAGAATTCGCAAGTGGGGCGAACGGACTTTGCCTAATGGCCAAATAGTAGGAGAAATTACTAAACCAGAAACAATTAATTATCGTACTTTGAAGCCAGAGATGGATGGTCTATTCTGTGAGAGAGTATTTGGACCGGTAAAAGATTGGGAATGTCACTGTGGTAGGTATAAAAGATTCAGATATAAAGGCTTAGTCTGTGAAAGATGCGGGGTTGAAGTAACGGAATCACATGTAAGACGTCATAGAATGGCTTATATACAGCTAGCTACAGCAGTTACTCACGTCTGGTACCTAAAAGGAACAACTAGCTATATTGCCTTAACTCTTAATTTAAATATTAAAGAAGTTGAGAAAATTGTTTACTTTCATTCATATGTTGTTATAAATCCTGGTCGTAGTCGAGATTTATATAAAAGTCAATTATTAGAAGGCTACCAGTGGAAATTCTGGGAAGAGAAACTCTATAAAGAAGATTCTCTGCCTAGCAATATTGAGGTTGGTATTGGTGCAGAAGCCATAAGAAAATTACTAGTAGGTATTGATTTAGAAGCGACGGTACAGATTCTAAGAGATGAAGCCAGTGGAGTCTCTGAAAAAATAGAAAATCCTAACCAAGAGTTTACCAAAAGAATGAAGCGTTTGAGACTGTTGGAAAGTTTCTTAGCCACAGGAACTGACCCAGCTTGGATGGTTTTCACAATCATACCCGTTATCCCTCCAGATTTAAGACCCATGGTGCAATTAGATGGAGGTAGGTTTGCTACTGCAGATCTGAATGAATTTTACCGTCGGATAATTACACGTAATAATAGATTATCTAGGTTAAAAGCAATGCTGGCTCCAGAAATTATTATTCGAAATGAGAAAAGAATGTTGCAGGAAGCAGTAGATGCCTTAATGGATAATGGACGAAGAGGAAAAGCTGTTGTTGGAGTAAATAATAGACCCTTAAAATCTCTCTCTGATATTATTAAAGGGAAGCAGGGAAGATTTCGTCAAAATTTACTGGGCAAGAGAGTTGACTATTCTGGAAGGTCTGTGATTGTAGTGGGTCCTACATTAAAATTACAGCAATGTGGTTTACCTAGGGAGATGGCTTTAGAACTTTTTCAACCTTTCGTTATTCATCGCCTTATTCTTCAAGGGATTGTCAATAATATTAAGGCAGCAAAAAAACAAATTCAGAGAAATGAACCTATTGTTTGGAAAGTCCTAGAAGAAGTAATATATGGGCATCCTGTGTTACTAAATCGTGCACCAACATTGCACCGCTTGGGCATTCAGGCTTTCGAGCCAATATTAGTAGAGGGAAGAGCAATCAAGTTGCATCCTCTAGTTTGTCCAGCATTTAACGCTGACTTTGATGGAGACCAAATGGCAGTGCATATTCCATTATCATTAGAAGCTCAAGCAGAGGCACGTTTACTCATGTTGTCTCCACATAATTTCTTATCTCCAGCAACAGGCAATCCTATCATAATGCCGAGTCAAGATATGGTATTGGGCTGTTACTATTTAACAGCGAATAGACCTTCTGCGCGCGAAAAAGTAGAACAATATTTTATGGATATGGAAGATGCAATATTAGCCTACCAACAAAAGAATATTGGTTTGCATGATTATATCTGGATTCGTTTTAATGGCACAGTAGAGGATAATAATAGTAAATTTCTTTATAAAAAACAATTGTCAGAAAATATGTTTTTGGAAGTATTTGAAAATCAGCAAATTAAATCTAATGCACAAGGAAAAATAATCGCGAAATATATTAGAACAACTGCTGGAAGAATTCTGTTTAATCAAATAATATACGAATCATTACTAAAAGAAGCATCTCAAGAAATTATAAATTAATTGAGGAAAATATTATGAGACATTGTCCCTATTATAATATTGTAGTCAACAAAAAAGAATTAAGAAATTTAATTGCACAAGCTTTTAGGCATTATGGTATAGCTTCCGCAACAAATTTGGCAGATAATCTAAAAGATTTAGGTTTTCAATATGCAACTCAGGCAGGCTTTTCATTAAGTTTAGAAGATTTAAAAATTCCTCCTAAAAAAAGAAGTTTAATTGAACAAACTTACAAGAATATTAAATTAGCAGAGAATAAGTATTTGCGTGGAGAAGTCACTGCGGTAGAAAGGTTTCAAAAAGTTATTGATACATGGAGTAATGCAAGTGAAGTTTTAAAAAATGAAGTAATTGATTATTTTAAGGAGACTGATCCACTGAATCCAGTATACATAATGGCTTTCTCTGGGGCTAGGGGAAATATTTCACAAGTAAGACAACTAGTAGGAATGCGTGGTTTAATGTCAGATCCATCTGGCCAAATCATTGATATTCCTATTGCGAGTAATTTTCGAGAAGGGTTGACTGTTACAGAGTACTTTATTTCTTCATATGGTGCTAGAAAAGGATTGGTAGATACAGCTCTTCGTACAGCGGATTCTGGTTATTTAACTCGCCGTCTGGTAGATGTTGCGCAAGATGTGATTATTCGGGAGACTAACTGTCATACTGAAAGAGGTATCCCCATTCTTTTACCTACAGTAGGGAAACTATTAGGAAGAGTATTAGTAGAAAACATTTATCATCCTATCACGGGAAAATTAATCTTAGGCAGTAATGAAGAAATTAATTTAACTCAAGCAGAAGAAATTGTAAAACTTAACTTGGGTAGAGTTCTTGTTAGGTCACCTTTAACCTGTGAGTCAATTAATTCGATCTGTCAATATTGCTACGGTTGGAGCCTAGCAAACAGTTATCTAGTAGATTTAGGAGAGGCAGTAGGTATTATTGCAGCTCAGTCAATTGGTGAGCCAGGTACTCAGCTTACAATGCGTACTTTTCATACTGGAGGGGTTTTCACTGGAGAAATAGCTAAAAGAATTACTTCCTCAAGTGATGGCATTTTGTATTTTAGTAAGTCTATAAAAACAGCTTCAACTCGTACTCGGCATGGGGAAGAAGCTGTTGTTACCCTAGAGCCTGTTCAGCTTATAATAAAAAAAGATTCAGGTGAAATTGGGCAAGATTTATATCTACCTGAAGGATCAACTGTGTTTGTTCAAAATCAACAAAATATAAATAGAGACGAACTAATTGCAGAATTACCTATTGGTAGTCGTCTAGGTAAAGAAAAAGCATATAAACAAATTTCTACTGATATTGCAGGACAAGTATATTTTACAGATTTGACTATTGAGGAAACTCAAAAAAAAGAACAAACTAGGCGAATCTCTAAAAAAGGAGGCTTAATATGGATTCTAGCAGGTACTGTCTATGATATTCCATCAGAAGCTGATATTATAGTCAAAGCAAAAGAGGTGTTAAAAAAGGGCCAGCCTTTAGCTCAGATAAAAATAATGAATAAATACCCCGGTAAAATATTTATTCCTTATAAAAGTAATAAATTTCAAGCTATTCAAGAGATTCATATTATTACAGCCTCCATTGTGTTTAGTAGTCCTAAAATTTATCTAGAGTCTTCAAATGATGACAGAAAGTATGTTATAGAAACTTCGCGAAGGGATAAATTTGTTTTGCGTAATTTATCAGGGCAAAAATTATATAATTATCAAATTATTGCTGACCTTATCTCTGATACATATAAAACTCAGACTGGTGGAATGATCAAATATTTAGATTTACCAGTTGAAAAGTGTACTTTGTCGAATCAAGAATCCTTTGAAGTAAAAGGAGGTGGGTATATTTTGTGGGTAGAAGAAGAGACTCACGAAATAAATAAAGATGTCTCTTTATTATTAGTTCAACATGGAGAAATGGTTGAACCGGGCACAGAAATAGTAAAAAATATATTTTGCAAAAATTCTGGCATAGTTGAAATTATACAGAAAGACGATATCATTCGAGAAATAACAATCAAGCCAGGACAGTTGATACCTATAGAAGAAAAGCAAATGTTTAAAAAAAAGCGGAGAGGCTTTTTGAGACCTGGAGAAAATTTAGCAAATGTTTTTAAAGCAGAAACAATCATTTATTGGGAATACATTAAAGTCAAAGAACAACCATTTGTTTTAGTAAGGCCTGTCGCTGTCTATTCAGTACCAGATTCTGTTCCCTCACTAGAAAAGGAATTTACAGAAACATTAAAAGATGGATTGCGACTAAAGATAGTTAGAGATATCTGTTTCAAAGATGGGGAAAAGATTAAGTCAATTGATGGAGTGGAGCTCATTAAAACTCAGTTAGTAATCGAGAATCCTCCTAGTAATTCTGACTTAGTCACTAGGCTCCAAATTCATCCAGTTGTAGATATTTCAGGCATTGTGCAATCTTCTCAATTAAAATTAGTAGTTTTAGAAGTTTTGGGTATTGACAATAAAGCCCAGCAAAGAAGTAGCAACCAAGTAACTAATATTCTAGTAGAAAATGACCAAGAGGTTCCCCCTGGAACTACTATTGCCCAAACAATAATTGTGACAGAAGAAGAAGGAGAAGTAAATACTGTCACTTTGGACATCAAAAAAAATAAAAGAGTTCTAACCATAACAGAAGAAGATATACACTATTTGCCAACAAATAATACAAAGCCTAATTTCAAAGAAGGGCAATGGATCAAAACAGGAGATCTAATTGCTGCAGAAATGACTTCTCCATATTCTGGACAGATTATAAGCATTGAAAAAAATCAGATAGGTATTCGGTTGGCACGTCCATATTTATTATCTGCGAATACAATTCTCTATGTAGAGAATCAGGACCTTGTACAAAAAGGCGAAATTTTAGCAGGACTTACATACGAGACATTTAAAACAGGAGATATTGTTCAAGGTTTACCTAGAATTGAAGAAATCTTAGAAGTAAGAAAAAGAACGGAAGGCCCAACAAATCCCCATACTCTATTAGAAAATAGATTTTCTAAATATTTAAGAGGCAAATTAAATTTACATGATGCAGTTAGATTAAGTCTGCAAGAGATCCAACTATTCCTTATAGAAGCTATTCAGGCTGTATATAAATCACAAGGAGTAGAAATTGCAGATAAACATATAGAAATCATTGTGAGGCAAATGTCTTCAAAAATCAAAATCAAGCATGGAGGAGAAACAGGATATTTACCTGGAGATTTAGTTGAAATTCAGAAAATAGAACGGCATAATGAAACGATTTCATATATTAATAAAGCTATTGCTACATATAGTCCATTGTTATTAGGGATCACGAAAGCCTCATTAAACACGGAAAGTTTTATTTCTGCAGCTAGTTTTCAAGAGACTACTAAAATACTAACAGAAGCTGCTATTAGTGGGAAATTGGATTGGTTAAAAGGACTAAAAGAGAATGTAATTATTGGTAGATTAATCCCTGCAGGTACAGGATTTGGAAGTTATAATAGTAAACATGTTAATAAAGAAACTACTCGCCAACCATCTCTATCAGCTAATAAAGATGCTAGTGAAGAAAAAATCAATATTAAACATAATTTGGATGACATTATCTTAGATGATCGCTCATTTCCAACTTATCCTTTTGATCAGTATAAAACAGATTTATGATATTTTATTTGATTGTGATTAACTAATAATAATTATTGGTATATAAAAGTTTTGACTATTTTAATAATAATTTTATAGGAGCTAAATTAAAAATAATGGCTATCGTAACACTTACTGAACTACTTGAAGCTGGTGTACATTTTGGTCACCAGGCGCGTCGCTGGAATCCTCAGATGTTCAATTATATTTATACAGAAAAGAACGGGATTCATATAATCGATTTAGTTCAAACGGCTCAATTGTTAACAGAAGCTTACGAACTAATTAAACAGGCTTCTTCTGAGGGGAAAAGTTTCCTTTTTGTAGGTACTAAACAGCAGGCTGCTGGTATTATTGCTCAGGAAGCCAAAAGATGTGGAGCTTATTATGTAAATCAGAGATGGTTAGGTGGAATGTTAACCAACTGGGTTACTATCAGATCTCGTGTCGAATATCTGAAAGATTTGGAGTATAAAGAAGCGAATGGTATAATTGACGAATTGCCAAAGAAGGAGGCAGCTCTTGTACGTAGAAAATTAGAAAAATTACGCAAGAACCTAGACGGTATAAAAAATATGAGGAATATACCTGACACAGTAATAATTGTCGATCAAAAAAGGGAATTTACAGCAATCCAAGAATGTGTAAAATTAAACATACCTATCATCTGCATTCTAGATACTAACTGTGATCCTAAATATGTAGACATTCCTATTCCAGCAAATGATGATGCTATTCGCTCCATTAAGTTAATTGTTAGCAAAATAGCAGATGCTATTTGCGAAGGTCAAAGTGGAAGCATAAATTCTAACAAAATCGATGAAGTAGAAGAATTAGAAATTAATTAGAAATAAAATTAAGGAGAATTTATTGTGAATATATCTGCACAGATGGTAAAAGAATTACGAGATAAAACAGGTGCAGGGATGATGGATTGCAAGAAAGTTTTAGAAGCAAGTCAAGGAGATTTTGATCAAGCAATGGAGATGTTAAGGCAAAAAGGGCTTGCTTCTGCCACAAAAAAAAGTCAAAGGGTTGCTGCGGAAGGAATAATTGAGAGCTATATCCATACTGGTGCTAAAATTGGAGTTCTCTTAGAACTAAATTGTGAGACAGACTTTGTTGCTAGGAGAAGAGAATTTCAAAATCTTTCTAGAGATATAGCTATGCAGATAGTAGCATCGCCAAATGTTGAATATATATCAGCAGAAGATATTCCTGAAGAATTGATTACAGAAGAAAAAAGGATCGAAGCAGGAAAAGAAGATTTACAAAATAAGCCTGATAATGTCAGAGATAAAATTGTGACAGGAAGAGTTGAAAAACGTTTGAAAGAGTTGAGTTTACTAGATCAATCGTTCATTAAACAACCAGATATTACAATTGAAGAATTAATTAAGAAGCATATTGCTTTACTTGGCGAGAATATTCAATTAAGAAGATTTGAAAAATTTATTGTGGGAGGAGGTATAGAAAAAAGATCTAGTAATTTTGCAGATGAGGTGGCCGAGATATTAGATCATAAAGCATAACTTACAAAAATTCTTCTTAAGGTATTTTACTTATTTTATTTATTTATTTAGAAGAACGCTATAATTAGTATGTATCCTTATTATTTATTTAAAGATTAATACTTAATTTTTCTTTGAGAAAAAATGAATGTTTAAATATAGAATTAAAAATTAATTAATTATGGTCACAGATGTGCGACACGAAGTTTATAATCAAGCAAATGAGTGACGAAATAGAGAATTTTGAATTGATTAGTAGCACTCTATTTCTGGAAATATAGTTTTGGGTGAAGAATAATATAAGTTTTAAAAGTTAGTTTCAATACTTTAGAATTAAAGACGACAATTTATCTGTGTTAATTCTGGTAAATAAAATTTTCTTGAAGTTTACATATTATTGAATGTTCAAAATTTTTTGATGAAAAAACGTGGTTTTACTAATTATTTACATCGAACAAATAGTTACTAAAAGGATGTTTAAAACTGAATTTTTAGACAAATTAATTTTATTATTCTAATTTGGACTGAAGTCTTTTACTCCTATTGAATAGAAGTAGCAATTTAAACAGATTAATTGCCAAGTAAAACAATTGATTTGAGCTATATGCAGAGAGATTTGCACGTGTAGTTCTTATAGGGATTTAGATCTACTTAACAACTTAGATTTTTTCAATTCAGTTCTTAATATGTCCGCTGTAGAAGTAGGGCAGCATTTTTATTGGACCATAGGCGCATTTAAATTGCATGGCCAGGTCTTTATTGTCTCTTGGGTAGTAATATCAATTTTATTATTGATATCTTTCAGTGGTACTAAAAATTTACAACGAGTTCCTAAGGGATGGCAAAACTTTTTAGAATTTATTTTGGAGTTTTTACAAGACATTGCTAAAAGTCAGATGGGAGAACATGAATACCGTCCATGGGTACCATATGTTTCGACTCTCTTTTTATTTATTTTAGGTTGTAACTGGGCAGGTGCTTTAATCCCCTGGAAACTAATTGTACTTCCCTCAGGTGAACTTTCTGCCCCGACTAATGATATAAATACTACAGTGGCTTTAGCTCTGCTAACATCTTTAGCTTATTTTTATGCAGGATTGAGTAAGAAAGGACTTGGTTATTTTGCTAGATACATAGAACCAGTGCGACACGAAGTTATTACTTTATAGAATTATGAATAACTATTAAAACAGAATTGATTTCTTAAGCTATCAATGATAATTACTTTTATTATGCTAAAAGGAATTTATATAAAGGTTCAGAACGCTAGACTCTTAGTGTATCATTCATGAGATCTGATTTACTCATAAAATATATTTTCCTTTCTGAATGTTTCATATAAAAACCTTTTAGTAAATCTATATTTAGTAGAACGTGTAAATAAAATTAGATCTGTATCGTTGTGTAAGACAGTATATCTTTAATATAGGATTTTTGCTGAGTCAAACATAGAAATGGGCATTATCTATTCAGAAAATTTTCTAGGCTAAGTCAAAAAAATAATGTAAAATTTTACTATAAATATATTTATAATTATTTGAGCTGTATGTAAGGAGACTTACACGTACAGTTCTTAGAGGGATTTTGACAATTAATCTACTTACCACTCCAATTCTTTTACCAATTAACATTCTAGAAGATTTTACTAAGCCACTATCACTAAGTTTCCGACTTTTTGGTAATATTTTGGCTGATGAGCTAGTAGTCTCAGTATTAGCTCTCTTGGTACCATTAATTATTCCTTTACCTGTAATGGTACTTGGTGTCTTTGCTAGTTCCATTCAAGCTTTGATCTTTTCAACACTTTCAGCTGCTTACATTGGTGAAGCTATGGAAGGGCATGAATAAAAAAATCTGATATTAATAATTATTTAGTTTATTTTGGACTATAATTAATATTAGTAAACATGTATGAAATCTGTTAATCTTCTATTATTTTAGCAATATAAAAAATGAACCCAATCGTTTCTGCTGCATCTGTTGTCGCTGCTGGTCTTGCCGTAGGTCTTGCTGCTATCGGTCCTGGTATTGGACAAGGAACGGCTGCAGCTCAAGCTGTAGAAGGCATAGCACGTCAACCAGAGGCAGAAGGTAAAATTCGTGGGATGTTACTGTTAAGTTTAGCTTTTATGGAAGCTTTAACTATTTATGGCCTAGTAGTTGCTTTATCTTTACTATTTGCAAACCCATTTGCAGCTAGCTAGTAACACAACATAAATGGAAGAGCGCTTAGTCTAAAATGACTAAGCGCGTTCTTTCAACTGAATTAAAAGTCAAAAATTTTATAAAAATATACTTCAAGTGTTAGAATGAATTATGGCATACTCTACGTTTTGGTTAATATTCGCAGAAGAGACGGAAGGAGGGTTATTTGATTTTAATGCAACTCTTCCTCTTATGGCTTTGCAATTTTTACTGCTGATGGTTGGTGCGACCCGAAAGAAAGTTATAGACTTTTGCCTGAAAAAACATCTGATAAAAGCAATAAATTTAATCAAGAGTGAATAAGCGGCAGATAAGTGAGATGTATTCTCTATTTTTTTTTGTAAAAATTTTCAACAACCAGGATTTTTTTATTAAAGACACAAACAGAATATAAATTATTACCGGATTTTTCTCTACAAATTTTTTCAAGACGGGGGGAATTTAATAGAATGATTTTATATCTTATTAAATCCAGGAATTGGAAAGAAGCAAATGCCCATTTATAATGAGATTGGATATGAGCCAACTTTCAAAAAATATTTATACTTTATGATACAAATAATTGAGTCGTATGCCAGGAGATTGGCAGGTACGATTCTAAGGGGATCATTATTACCCAACTACTTAATATAATTTTCTACAAACCGATTACACAAGCACTAGACAAGCGTGATGATTATATACGACAAAGTTTAAAAGAAGCATCAAAAAATGTTGCTGAAACAGAAAAATTAACTCGTGAATATAAGCTTGAATTATCCAAAGCAAGAAAAGAAGCGTTAGAACTAATTAATCTATCTAAAAAAGAAGCACAAGAAATTGTAGATAAAAAGATTAAGGAAGCGCAAAAAGAAACAGAATTACTAGTTTCAGAAGCTTTTACACAATTACAAGTTCAGCAAAAGCAAGCATTAGATGTTTTAGAAAATCAAATTAGCAACCTAAGTGAACAAATTAAACAAAAACTGATTAGTAAACAATCAGCTCTTTAATACCATACTATATAAAATCGAATTTCTATAGGTAATATTCTTTTACGCACTAAATTACATTCCAGTTCGAGAGAATATAAAAACTACTTTAAAAATAATTTTTATTGAGTAATTAAATATTCAATACTAATGCTTCTAAAATTATACTAGGTTTTGATGATAGGAAATTATAAGATAGACTATAAATGAAAGAAAATTGATATATGCATTACATTGACACTCTTCCCCCTTCTTTAATTGTCATCGCAGAAGATCACCTAGAAAAAAGTTTGGGGCTTAACACGAATATTCTAGATACTAATATTGTAAATCTTGCAATCCTAATTTCTCTACTTGTTTATGTTGGAAGACAAGCAGTAAGTTCTATATTAAGTAGTCGACAACAAAAAGTTTTAAATTCAATTCAAGAAGCAGAAGAACGTCAACAGCAAGCTAATCTAAGATTGAACGAGGCACAAAAACAGTTATCTCAAACACAGATGGTAATTCTTGAGATAAAGAAAGAAGCAGAAATTACAGCACAACAAGTTCGAGAATCAACTTTTACACAAGGTAAACTAGATATTGAACGTTTAGTTACTTCAGGTAAGAGTAGCATTGTATCTGCTGAAATTCAGGTTAAAAAGAAGTTATTACAACAGGTAGCTAGTCTTGCACTAGAGAGAGTACTGAAACAGTTAAAAACTGAGGTGACACCTGATATGCAATCAAAAATTATTGATGATAATATTGCCACCTTAGGAGGTAAATTATGAGTAGTAAAACAATAGTTGCAAAGATTGCACAACCTTATGCAGAAGCCTTGTTAGAAATATCAAAGAATACAGGATCTTTATCTAGTACTAGTCAAGAAGTGAAATTAATTGCAGACACCTTCTCTAGTTCTAGTCAACTAAAAGAATTCTTCTCTAATCCTTTAACGTCTATAGAAGCAAAAAAAGAATTGCTAGAAAAGGTTTTTTCACAAAACGTCAGTACACCTATACTGAACTTTTTAATGATACTAACTGAGAGAAGAAGGATTAGTATTTTTAACGCAATTGCAGAAAAATATTTAGAGTTGGCCTATGAAGTATCTAATATTACTCTAGCTAAAATTATTGCTTCAGTAGCATTAACTGAGAAACAACAAGAAGCTTTAAGTGCTAAAATCAAATCTATGACTAAGGCCAGTGAAGTTCAACTGCTTATCCAGGTAGATCCTGATCTAATAGGTGGACTAACTATACAAGTTGGTTCACAAGTTATTGATACTAGTTTACAAGGTCAAATTAAGCAAATGGCAGCTCATTTAGACATTACGTTATAAAAATTTTTTCTTTATATTTTAAAAATTGGAAGATTATAATATTTAAAGCTAAGGATGAAATATGGTAAATATTCGACCAGATGAAATTAGTAGTATTATTCGTCAACAAATAGAGACATATAGCCAAAGTGCTCAAGTTAGTAGTGTGGGGACTGTACTACAGGTAGGAGATGGAATTGCGCGTGTATATGGTCTAGATCAAGCAATGGCTGGAGAGCTGCTAGAGTTTGAGGATAAAACTATTGGAATTGCCTTAAATCTCGAGACTGACAATGTAGGTGTTGTACTAATGGGCGATGGAAGAGATATTTTAGAAGGTAGCTCAGTACGGGCTACAGGAAAAATCGCTCAAATCTCTGTAGGAGATAATTACTTAGGAAGAGTAGTCAACGCGCTTGCACGTCCTATTGATGGTAAAGGAGATCCTACGGCAAGTGATACTAGATTAATTGAATCTATGGCTCCTGGTATTATTAGTCGTCAGTCAGTTTGTGAACCCTTGCAAACTGGAATCACTGCTATTGACGCTATGATTCCCATCGGAAGAGGACAAAGAGAATTGATTATTGGTGATAGACAAACTGGTAAAACTGCTGTAGCTGTAGATACGATTATCAATCAAAAAGGTCAAGACGTTGTTTGTGTGTATGTGGCTATAGGACAAAAAGCTTCATCAGTTGCCCAAGTTGTATCTAGTCTAGAGGAAAAAGGAGCATTAGATTATACCATTATCGTTGCTGCTAATGCAGATGACCCAGCGACCTTGCAATATATTGCCCCTTATACAGGAGCTGCCTTAGCTGAGTACTTTATGTATAAAGGTAAAGCAACTCTTGTTATATATGATGATTTAACAAAACAAGCTCAAGCTTATAGACAAATGTCTCTTCTATTAAGAAGACCACCGGGAAGAGAAGCTTACCCAGGTGATGTATTCTATTTACACTCCCGTCTTTTAGAAAGAGCTGCTAAATTAAATGAACAATTAGGTGGTGGAAGTATGACCGCATTACCAATTATTGAAACTCAAGCGGGCGATGTTTCGGCTTACATTCCAACGAATGTCATTTCAATTACAGATGGGCAGATTTTCTTATCTGGTGACTTATTCAATGCAGGTATTAGGCCAGCTATTAATGTAGGTATTTCAGTATCCCGTGTTGGTTCAGCAGCTCAAATTAAAGCTATGAAAAAAGTAGCTGGTAAACTGAAATTAGAATTAGCTCAGTTTGATGAATTAGAAGCATTTTCCCAATTTGCATCAGATTTGGATAAAGCTACCCAAAATCAACTAGCTAGAGGACAACGACTAAGAGAAATTTTAAAACAAGCTCAAAATGCTCCGATCCCAGTGGAGGAGCAAACAGCTATAATCTATGCGGGGATTAATGGATATCTTGATGAAGTTCCTCTAGATCAAGTTAAACAGTTTGTAGAAGATTTAAGAAGTAATCTAGCTACTTCTAGACCTGCGTTTGGAGAAGGGATTAGAAATACTAAAACTTTAAGTTCGGAAGGAGAGGAGCTTTTAAAAGCAGCTATTGATGAGGTAAAACAAAGTTTTCTAAGTATTGAATAAAATACACTCATTTAACTCATTTGGGTTTCTTATAAATAATTAATACTAGGGTTACAACTTATAATTTTATCTCTAAGCTATTGTCTTCTAACAAAATCAAGAGCTAAAGTATAAATAACTAATGAACAGTATTTATTATTAAACTAGATCATTATTCCCAATAAGTAGAATAAAATAAATATAGGTATGAAAACTGAAATAAATATATATTTATTTCAGTTTTATATACCTGTATCCTTCTCTTTCTAAACTTTGAGCAATTTCTATTCCGCCAGTTCTAACAATTTGTCCTTTCTCCATAACGTGTACAAAATCAGGCTGAATATAATTAAGTAGTCTCTGGTAATGAGTAATTAAAATTAAAGAAGTCTCTGTTGTCTTTATTTTTTTTATACCATTTGCAACACTTTTTAAGGCATCAATATCTAAACCTGAGTCTGTTTCATCTAAGATAGCTAATTTCGTGTTCAATAATGCCATTTGCAGAATCTCGTTCCGTTTTTTTTCTCCGCCAGAAAACCCTTCATTGACATTTCTTGTTAGAAAGCTAGGGTCCATATCAATTAGCTGTAGCTTTTCATTGGCAAGTTCTAAAAAGCTTAGCGGATCTATCTCGGGTAAGCCTTGTTCTCTTTGTTGTGCATTATATGCTAATCGTAAAAAATCAATATTATTTACTCCAGGAATTTCTACAGGGTATTGAAAAGCTAAAAATATTCCTGAGCGAGATCTTTGTTCTGGTGTTAAATCCAAAATAGATTCACCTTCCCAATAAATTTCGCCTTCTGTAACGCTGTAGTTAGGGTGACCAGTAATTACTTTAGACAATGTACTTTTTCCGGATCCATTTGTTCCCATAATAGCATGGATTTCTCCAGCTTTAATGGTTAAATTAACTCCATTTAAAATCTTAACATTATTAACAGTTGCGACTAAATTTTGAATCTCAAGTGTATTTTTATGGTGTAAACTCATCCCACAGTACCCTCTAATTTTAAACTTAATAAACGATCTGCTTCAGCAGCAAATTCCATCGGGAGCTCATTAAAAACCTCTTGACAAAAGCCAGTCATCATTAAAGTTACAGCCTGTTCTATATCGATTCCTCTTTGTAAAAAGTAAAAAATTTGCTCCTCTCCAATTTTCGAGGTCGAAGCCTCGTGTTCTACTTTTGCACTAGGATTTTGTACCTGGATATACGGAAAAGTATTGGCTGTACAGTTTTTATTTAACAATAAAGAATCACACTGTGAAAAATTACGAGCATTGATAGCAGAAGGACCTATTTTAACTAAACCTCGATAGCTATTCATAGATTTACCTGCGGAGATCCCTTTTGAAATAATTTTACTATTCGTATTAGCAGCATTATGGATCATTTTCGTTCCAGTATCAGCCTCTTGATAGTTGTTAGTTAAGGCAACTGAATAAAATTCTCCTTGTGCATTTGTTCCATTGAGTACACAACTAGGATATTTCCAAGTAATAGCTGAACCAGTTTCAACTTGAGTCCAGGAAATTTTTGAACTTTGACCTGCACAAAGCCCACGCTTTGTAACGAAATTAAAAATTCCTCCTTCACCTACATGATTGCCTGAGTACCAGTTTTGTACAGTAGAATACTTAATTTCAGCATTGTCTAGAGCAATCAGCTCTACAACTGCTGCATGCAATTGATTTTTATCATACTGTGGAGCGGTGCAACCTTCTAGATAGCTCACATAACTATTGTTATCTGCAATAATCAATGTTCTCTCAAATTGCCCAGATTCTTGGTTATTGATTCTAAAGTAAGTTGATAATTCAAGAGGAGATACTGTATTAGGGGGTATATAACAAAAAGATCCTTCTGTAAAAACGGCTGAATTTAAGGCGGAAAAAAAGTTATCTCCAATAGGTACAACTGAACCTAAATATTTTTGGACAAGATGGGGGTATTTTTTTACAGCTTCCGATAGTGGGCAAAAAATTACTCCAGCATTACTAAGTTCTTCTTGAAATGTTGTTTTTATTGAGACACTATCAAAAATGGCATCCACGGCCACATTACTCAATCGTTTTTGTTCATTCAAAGGAATTCCCAACTTCTCAAATGTAGTCAAAATTTCAGGATCAACTTCATCTAGGCTATTCAATTGCTTTTTTAACTTAGGAGCTGCATAGTATAAAATATTATTATAATCAATTTGCGGATATGTGATCGAAGCCCAGTGGGGGGGCTTAAGACTCTTCCATCTAGCAAATGCTTTTAATCGAAACTCTAGCATAAATGCCGGTTCCTCTTTCTTTTCTGAAATCATACGGATTATGTTTTCAGTAAGCCCTCTAGGGAATGATTCAGATTCAATATCAGTAGAGAATCCATACTTATAAGGTTCATTAATCAGTTTATTTAGACTTTCGTTTATATTGGAAGTATTCGTCATAGATAAAAATAATTAGAATTTTGATTAGTTATTTTTCCTTTTATAGTTAAAAGATCATGTCTTAAAACTGTAAAGACTTTAATTTATAATAACATTATGGTATCATAATATCTAGGAAAAGGGGGCTGCAAGGTTTCTACATGTGCGACGAGTTATGTAAGCAAAAGCTTAGTAAGTGATAATATTACTTTGAAGTAAATCACTAATTCTCAATTGATGTTACAAGGCGATTATAATTAAAATTCGATTCTATTTTTAGTATAAACTCATTAAAATAAGAAAAGCTCGATAAAGTCAATTAATTTACAAAAATTGGATAAAAACTGTCATCGTAGGATTAGGAAAGTGCAAATTTGCAATAAATTCAGTACATAAATGTATGCTATTTTCAATAGCTATAGATGTAGATAGCTATTGATTTGCCCAAATATCAATGAAGCTCAGCAAAAGTCTAAGTGATGATAAGTCAAAAGAGGATACTCGGAAAGCTATATGTAATTTAATACTACCAAATCGAATTCTTATAGTGAAAGACAAGTAAGAAAAAATATTTTATTCAAATTCTTGAACTAGTGTATTAAGAAAAATTTCTCTTAATTAAATGGTAGAACGCCGTATGATGGGAAACTATCATGTACGGTGTGGTTAGAGGGAAAAATCTTTACTGATTATTTAAAGATACCCTATCTAAATTTTAAATATTAATAGTATACTATGCAATTTCCTGAGAAATGTATATTTCTCTTCAATTTAAATAACTGCAAAAAATAATATTATTCAATTTTCTCGCTCTTTAGTAGTTGCTTAATTACTTAAGTGAGATCTTCATATAAGTTAATTCTATATAAATTAATATGAACAATAGAGTAGATTCCCTTAGAACCATCAAGTCAAGTAAATGTTACTGAATATGTAAGATTTGTCTCTGTAATTATATTATAAGAGTAAATATATTATTTAAATAAAATGGACGTGGGTTCGAATCCCGCCGTGCGAACTGTTGAAAAACTTAAAAAGGCTTTAAGTAACTTTATTAAGAAATGTACTACAGACTTACATATAAGTATTTATTAATGTAATAAGCAGTCAGTACCTGTACAAATATTTACTAATACCAAAAGAAAAGAGATGAACTCTCTTAAAGCTTCGTCATTGAAGATTCATGAATTTTTAAAAAATGTTTAACAGTTTTGGTGGGAACTATTTAATTATCGGCGTATAGAGAGTGGTTAAAAGTAATCGTTAACTTAATAAGGAACAGATAAACTAAGTAATTATTCTTAGCAGGATTGTATTCTAAAATAGTTAGATTTTGACTAATATACATTAAAGATAAATTCTTGATGAGAAGCCGTATGATGGGAAACTATCATGTACGGTTTTGAAGATTACCTAATATAGGTAAATTAACAGCTCCAAAAAATAGAATATGTAGAATTCCCTTCTTCCGAATCCTTCACTAGAAGGGAATTCTACATATTTATAAAATGCTATCAATTTTAAATAGAAGAGAACTTAAAATTCAATGACACTCTAAGAAGGTAAAGCGAATTCTTTATAAGTTTTCATATCAAACTTACTAACTTTTAGCTTATATTCGCAAAATATTGATTACTATCTAAGTTTAAGAATTTTGTAGAGATGCTTAATTGATTTCTACTATAAAAAACTAAAGCAGTAAATCGGTTTTGCCTTAAGTTACTCAAAATATACAATTTACCTATTAAGAGCAAAGAAAACAAGTCTTTATTTCCACGGCTTTTCAAAACCTTTACTATTTCGTTCTGCTGACGGAACTTAAGAGTTAAAGATTGAGCTGTTAATACTATAATTATTTTAAATTTAACATGAGAATAAATAGAAGGAAAAAAAGCAACTAATTCTTCTGAAGTTATGGTAAGTAGAAATAATCTAGAAAAAATTAGATAAGCGAAAGCTTGTAAATATAAGTCAATATTGATATTTATAGGTTGCCATCTATAAATATAAGGAGATAAGGATACTTTTGAAATGATAATTGGAATTAAAGAAGAAGTATTCTTTATCTTGAGTATTGATAATAAATAACTTTGTGTTTTATAATATAAGAAAATATAAAGTAATATTAAAAATGTTATTAAATATAGGTCATATCTTTGCCAAATTTCAGGGGCGATACATAAACTAAAAGATAAACAGATACAAATTATGACCAAGTATAATAATTTTTCATTAGGTAAAAAAGAAAATTTGATTGAACTGACTAGTAGAATCACATAAAATCCCCATAGTTTATATATGTTAATGTGATGTAACCAGCTGTGAGGTTTATTTTGGTAAGTAGGGAATTTAGTAAAGAAAAGAAACCTTTGGATCATGATTTATAATTGTGAATTCAATATATTCATAAAAATTAGATTGTTAAAAGGATTATTATTAACTTTGATGGGCAAGTGGCGAAATTGGTATACGCACCACACTCAAAATGTGGCGACTTTAGTCATGAGGGTTCAAGTCCCTCCTTGCCCAATATAAATTATTCTATTATAATTAGTTACTAAATACATGAATATAAATAATTAATCTCTCTAGTACGTTTTATTAAATACAAATAATCAGAAGAAATATGACTTTGTTAATTATTGGAGGTACAGGCACTCTTGGTAGACAAATTGTACGAAAATCTTTAGATGAGGGATACCCAGTTAAATGTATGGTTAGGAATTTAAGAAGAGCAGCTTTTCTCAAAGAGTGGGGAGCAGAGTTAGTCTATGGAGATTTAACCATACCAGAGACCATACCTTTTGCTTTACAAGGAAGCACTGCAATTATAGATGCATCAACTGCAAGAGCACTAGATACATATCCAGCTAATCAAGTAGACTTGTATGGAAAGAAAGCATTGATCGATGCAGCCAAAGTTGCTAAAATACGAAGGTTTATCTTTTTTAGCATTTTAAAAGCAGAAAATTATCAAGAAGTACATTTTATGAAATTGAAAAACCAGGTAGAAAATTATCTCCAGGAATCGTATCTTCCATATACCATATTTTATATAGCAGGTTTCTTTCAAGGATTAATCAACCAGTATGCTGTTCCTATTCTAGATAAAAAAGTTGTTTGGATAACAGGAGAAAAAACTCCAATTGCTTATATTAATACTCAGGATGCAGCTAATTTAGTCGTAAAAAGTATTTCTCTACCTTGTACTGAAAATGCAAAGTTGCCGTTACTAGGGCAATATAGTTGGAGTTCACAAGAAATTATTACGATTTGTGAACGTCTTTCTGGACAAAAATCGAATGTCAATCAGGTTCCTATTATCTTGTTGCAATCACTGGAAAAAGTTTTAAATTTCTTTTTATGGGGAAATAATATTGCAGATCGTTTAGCCTTCACAAAAGTATTGACAAGCGGAGAGCTATTCTCAGAGCCTATGGAAGATATTTATAATCTATTTCGCTTAGATACTGCTGAAGTTTTATCATTAGAAAAATATTTGCAAGAGTATTTCAGTAAGATTTTGAAAAAGCTAAAAGAACTTAATACTATGCAAAAAAACAAACTAAAAGATATTTCATTCTAGCTAAGTATTTAAAAACCTGATAGATTAAATTAAAAACTTGTATTTATAATTCAGATTATGATCCAGTTAGTTCGTTTGCTTTGGTACATCAATATGCTCATATTAGCTTTTTACATTTTAAAGCAACAACCTAAACTCACAGGAATGAATAATATTAGTAAAAGAGAAAAAGGATTTAGTTTATCAAGTAATAAAGAGAAATTATTACTACAGCAAACGTGGATTTTACTTATTTCTTTTACTGTTTTGACAATAGGAGTTACAAAATTTACTAATTAAAATAACTTGCTGATTATGTTAGCGCCTTATAATACATGTCCAGTTCCCATTAACCAACAACCACGTAATGAATATAATATTTTAAGAGAATCTTATCTCTTTTCACTGCCCATTTTGCCTTCTGAAGCATTTTTTTACAAATTACTTAATATATGGTTATCAACTCTATTTTTTTCAATACCCATAGCACTATTGAATATTAATTTTAAGAAAGACTTAGTATTATCTGTTCTTTTGACAATCAATATTTCAAGTGTATTGCTCGTCCTTATTTTTTTGCGGATTTATCTAGGTTGGTCATATGTCTCAAAAAGATTATTAAGCGCAACTATATTATACGAAGAATCTGGGTGGTATGATGGAGCGATTTGGATTAAAACACCAATTGAATTAGTTCAGGACAGATTAATTGCACAGTATACAATTAAACCTGTCTTAAAGCGTATTCAGTATTGCACTCAAGTTTTCATTTTAATAATAATGCTCAGTTATATTTGGATTTTATAGTTTTTATAGTATTATATACTATAACGCGGGGTAGAGCAGTCTGGTAGCTCGTCGGGCTCATAACCCGAAGGTCAATGGTTCAAATCCATTCCCCGCTATCCTATTTGATTGAGACTTTTTAAATTTATATTTAACATTATATAACAGAGATTATCTATCTGAAGCGTAATCTAGATATTATAAGAAGATATAGTATATCCATTTATTTTCCTTAGAGATATTTTATAATATACTTAGGGAAAAATTTATTAATTGTATAAGAAGAAGGTAAAATACAATGATTAATTGGCAAGTAATAGGCCAGCTATTATCGTTAGCTATTATCGTTTTAATCGGTCCCGCAGTAATTGTTTTACTATCTTTTAGACGGGGCAATTTATAAAGAACAAAAAAGCGTTCTTGAAAAAGTGTAGAGGGGGCATCTTCTACACTTTTAATCTTGTGATAAGTAGCTACCTAAAGTAGTAGCACTTATTTCTTGTTTATCACTTGCAAACTCATTATTCTCTGTTAAGAAGAGCATACAATGACATTCTCTCCTTTCTCTCATAGGAACGCAAGGACAATTCCAATATGCAACTGACACTTCAAGTGCTTTATCGTCATAATGTCTACATGGACATAACGGAGAACCATATTCATCTTTGTGCTTAGCTAATCCTTCTATTACAATAGCTGTTACTGTAGAATCACTACAGAAGAATGTATTAGTACGTCTGGCATAAGTTTCGGAAAATTTTCGCATAGCTTCTAAGCTATTTGGAAAAGATGCTAATTTACTAGTAGTCACTATATTTTTCCTTTATTCTATATTTATAGTAAAAAATTAATAAATGATTAAACGACTGTTTATGTAGTGTTACTACTAATTATTTATACTGTAACTATATAAATAATATCATTACAAGTTTTTATTATATATAAAAAAAAAATAAATTTACATTTATTCTAAGAAGTAAAAAATATTTACATTATTAAAATAAAAGTATATGACTGCAGCATATTTACCATCTATCTTAGTACCATTAGTAGGGATTGTTTTTCCGGCATGTAGTATGGCTTTATTATTTATTTATATTGAACAAAGTGATATAGCTGCTTAAGTAAAGTAGTATGATACCTTGAAAATCTTAATAATATAAAATTGTCAAGGTATCATTTTTTAGTAATGTTAAAATCTGAGGAGTTAAAGTGTTAACTTTTATACATAAACAAATAGTTACTGATTTATCATCCTTAAATATTGCTTTACCCCAAGCAAGGATTCTAATAGCCGTCTCAGGCGGTAAAGATTCTCTGTGTTTATTGAAGTTAATTAAAGATCTTCAGCAAGTCTATCATTGGAAGGTGGGCATAATACATTGTGATCATCAATGGAGGCACGATTCCCACAGCAGTGCACAAATAATTTATCGGCTAGCAAGAGAATTTCATTTTAAATTTTATTTGGGAATCAATGAAGCGAAATTATCAGAAGAATTTAGTACAAGAGAATGGCGTTATTCTATGTTTTTTAAGATTGCAGCAAAGTATAATTATAATCTCATAGTTACAGCTCATAACTTAAATGACAGAGTAGAAACATTTTTATACAATCTATGCAGAGGAAGCTTAATTGATGGCATAAGTAATGTATCTTTTGCTAAAAAGATAAGCAAAAATCTTTTTTTATATAGGCCTTTAATTAATATTTCTCAGCATGAAGTTTATTGGCTTAGTCGATACTTTTGTCTTCCTGTCTGGTCTGATTTCACTAATTTGGCAATGAAGCTCAAAAGAAATCGTATTCGTCAAGAATTACTACCTTATCTGCGCCAATATATCAATCCTAAAGTAGATAAAAGCATAATTAATGTTTTAGATAGAATTACTTTGCAAAATGAATATCTGAAATCGTATGTTCGCCTTCTATATTCTAGAATTGTCCATCCCTACTTGGTAGCTCTTGAAATAAATCTTTTCTTACAACTTCAAGAAGTCTTTCAAGTTAGTATTTTAGAAATGATTTTCAAACAGTTAACACTTTTTAATTTTCAAATAGCTAATGCTCAATCTATTTTAAATTTCTTAGATAAAAAACAAAATCCACCTCGTTCTGTATTGATTATTCACCAAGTTATATTAGTACAAAAGACATCCTATTTGTACTTTTGCAAAAATAAACATTCCAACAAGAAACAACATATTTTCTAAATTGAATTAAAATAATATGTTGTCCCTAAATCTGTTGAAATCATGACAAATTATTTTTTAGAGCGATTAAAATTGCTAAGAGTATTTCTTAAAAAGCCTATCATAATCTTAATTAAATTAGAGTCTAACTCCTGGAATATTCCCATGTTCAAAGAGAATGCAATATTTGCTTCAGCTATGATATCTTTCATACGTGATTCATTGACAGGAACACTGTCTAACGCATTTCGATAAAGAAATTTAAATAATTTCTCATCGCTGATTTGGTTAAAGTCATAAAAATTAGTTCCCTGTGAATCAGACAAGTTCATGGCATTCTTGGCAATTTTTTTGAGAATCTGTCCACCAGATAAATCTCCCAGATATCTAGTGTAGGCGTGAGCAACCAATAGTTCCGGTTGATTCGTACCAATGTTATGAATTCTATCTACATAAACTTTAGTAGCAATCGATGGAGCAATCTCTTGTTCCCAATGTTTACCGTAGAAAAACTGAAGATCGTTTTTTAAGCTTTCTTCACGATTAAGTTCAGGAAACAGAATAGGTTTAATGCAATCATGGTCTTTGTTACGAAGCATTTCTTCCTCTATTGCTTGATAAACAAAATATAGATTAGCAACAAGTGTTCGATAGGAATTTTTATCTATCACTCCACTTAAAAATGATTTTACAAACATCACATTTTCTGCCATACTATGTGATTTAGTCGTACCCTCTCGAAGTTGCGTGGCTAAATTAAGACTCATATTAAATTAGAAGATCGTTTGATAAGTAAATTTCTATAAAAAGCTCGGATGTAAATAATTATTATATTATCTAATTGTATTCCAAGTGTCTGTCGTGTTGATGGGCCTCATGAAAAATAGTCTCATTAAATTCCAAATTAATTTTGTATATGCAGATACTTTCATAAGACTATTTGAGATAAACGAATTTGATGAATTATTAAGCTCAATTAACATTCTATTTTGGCAAGAACATTTGTCTAACAATTGAAAGAACTGTGGATTATCAACATTCAAAGCTACAGGGAAAACTCTTCCTGCACTTTCATTTGTTTTCCGAATAACTTGAATGTCGAATTGTCTTGCATCTAGACCTATTGAGGAGTAAAAGTCTAATCTTTGAAAATCATTTAGATACATCGTAGCAAAAACGCTTAATAAAAAGAATCTACACCATAATCTAGATTGCCAATTATTCAAAAATTGTGGTTGAGATCTTAATAGAGCAGCAAAAAAATCGCCATGTCGGTTTTCATCTTGACACCAATTCTCAAAGAATTTAAATATAGGATAAATACGAAATTCTTGGTGCTTTTCTAAATGTCTATAAATGGTAATATATCTCCAATATCCAATTTTCTCAGATAAGTAAGTTGCATAGAAAATGAATTTAGGAGAAAAGAATGTATATTTACGACTCTTAGTTAAAAAGCCTAAATCTAATGATAAATTGAAATCAGCCATTGCTTTATTTAAAAATCCAGCATGCCGAGCTTCATCTCTTGACATCAATGCAAAGCATTCTGCGAGCACAGGACTTTGATCTTTAATTCGTCTGGATAATTCTTTGTATAAAAGAAACCCCGAAAATTCTGCAGTACAAGATCTTTCTAAGAATTCAATAAATAACGCTCTCGTTTTCTCATCTAAATTATTCCATGACTTATTAAATTCTTCATCTCTTATAAAATGATTTTTATTATAATCAACGCGGAATTCTTCTAGAATTGCCTCAAATTCTTGTTGATTGATAGAAATATCCATCTTAGCCATTTCGTCAAAATTTGTAGTATAAAAACGAGGAGTTAATAAAGTCTCTTTAGTAGAACGCTTATTTTCTAATTCTTGTTTTTGCGCAATAGTATTAAGCATATTTATTTTATTTACTTATTAAATAGGATATACTTCTATATAATGATAATAGATATATCAGTGTGAGTCTTTTAATATTTATATTATAGTAGTTATTAATCTAACATTTAAGTAAACATTAAGATAAATCTTGACTTAAATTACTATAAATAGTAATTATGAAGCTGAATTGATTTTAAACCACTTAAAAAATAGATGCTAATTTCAATATCTTAAGTGGTTTAAAATAACTTAAGATAAGTTCTTAGTTTTTCTTTTTAGGAGGTTCAATTTCAATCAATTCATCTAAAGCAAAATTATTAGTGTTAACTCCACTGTAGTTAACTTTTTCAAATCTTACTACTGCTGGATAACGTACACCACTAGTATCAAGTGTGGCTACAGTTCCTGTGTCTTGATACCAATATGACTCTTTTCTCAGAATACGAACTACAGATCCTCGTTGCACCATGTCTATCTCGCCAAAAATAATCTTAATATATTTTATAGGCTAAACTTTTAGAGATAATTTTACAAAAAAGATTAACTTTAGTTACCATAAATAGTTAAGTTAACTCAAGTTTACTGCTAAATCGTATTAAACTTAGGATTTATCTCCTATTAATGAAGTTTTAGAGATAAATCCTAAAAATTTATATTATTCAATTCTTTATGTACCTAGAACTGCCCAATCGACATCTACATTCTCTAAAATTAGAGATGAGTTATAAATTTGTAAAATAATTAGCAAAAATAATAGAAATAGTAACATAACACTTCCCATGATAGGAGTAGTTCCCCAGCCTGGGGCTACTTTCCCATACTCAGAGTTCAAAGGTCTTAAAATTTCACCTAGCCTAGTTCTTAGTACCATTTATCTTTATAGTTTTAAATACTTTATATCTAAATATTTTTGTATATATTATTACATTAAATAGATAATATATCATAAAAAGTAATAGATTGTTATTTATCCATTACTTTATTATACTCAGACTGAGCGAGTAACATATTGTTCTTGGCATATACAACAATTTAGATTATATTAAAGATAAGTGCCGGGATAGCTCAGTTGGTAGAGCAGTGGATTGAAAATCCTCGTGTCACCAGTTCAAACCTGGTTCTTGGCAATTAGTCTACTTATTCAAATCTAGCTGTCTCAGGATAAAACTTTACGGTCACTGTTCCGGTTTTACCATTACGATTTTTTGCCACAATAACTTCAGTTACATCTTCAGTAATGTTGGGTAATCGTCTATAATAATTATCTCGATATAAAAGAAGTACCATATCTGCATCTTGCTCAATTGAGTTATGCAGAATGATATTATTGGCAATAAAGTTTTCAAAGGGCGGAATTTGCATATCGTAAGTTTCTTCTTTCTTAGCATAAAGTATTTGAGTCAATCTTCTGAAGACAAACTTTTTTTGAGAACGCTTTTGGGAGTTACCAAATGTGGATATGATATCTTTACTTTTTCTAATAACTGCTACTGATTCATATTCTACTAACTGATCTAAGCGTTTCCATCCTGTAATCGTCAAAACTTTATGATTTGCTGAGAGAAATAGGTTAGAGCCATCACAGATTTTTAGTTGGTAAAGATGTTTTTTGCCACTTTGTATTACCCTAGCAGCATAAGTTTCTTGGAACTGATTTGTTAAAGTATTGATAACCTTCAGTGAAAAAAAATTTCCTACTAAGAAGATTTTAATTTTTTCTTGAATAGTGTTCTCTGCGTAGTCTATAAAAATGCAGGTATCTTTGCTAACGCAACCACTTTCACGAAGATCGGCCAACATTGGGCGCTTGTTGGATCTTTGTTCAACGTTTCGGTTTAACTGGGATAAAGTAATAATAGGAACATTAAAAGACTTAGCCAGACCTTTTAAGCTGCGAGTAATGTATGCTAACTCTTGTGCTCGATTATCTCTTGCATTTCCTAATAATTGTAAATAATCTATAACCACTAAATCGATTTGTTGATGCTGAGCTTGTAGTTTCCTCATAGATGAATCAATCTCTTCTAATGAAATTAATTCACTATCACTTATATATAGATTTGATCTATAAAGCGAAGCAAACAGTTCATGCAATTTCATACCAGTTAAATTGTAAGATTCTATAGATTTTAAGTATGCCAATGGCAGGTTACTATCAATAACCATCAAACGATTTATAATTTGATTAGTAGTCATCTCTAAGCTAAGAAATAAGATACATGCAGAAGGTTTAAACTTACAAATGTTTAAACTTAGACTTAAGCTAAAAGCCGTTTTACCAATAGAAGGACGCCCAGCTATGATAATTAAGTTGCCAGGCTCTAATCCATTAATGATATGATCCAAGTTATAAAATCCAGTTAGCACTTTAGATGTTTTACTATCAGGGGTTCGTAGTCTGTTAAAGGAAGTTTCTACTATATCACTTATATGAACTAGCTTTTTAGATTCTTTATCCTGAGTAATTTTAGACAGTTGCTTTTGAATCCTATCAAAATCTGATTTCTTATAAGATTTATGATTATAAGCAATTTTATAAAAAAATCTGCTTATTTGCACTAATTGACGTTTTATGTGTTTATCTTTTAAGATAATAAGATAGCTCTTTAGAGTATGAAAAGACATCCCGAAGATTAATTTACCTAATTTTAGAATCCTTCTGTGTCCACCAACTTTTTCTAGTAAGCCTACCCCTTTTAAATGATATATTATAGTGATAGGATTGATTGCTTGATTTTCAATATATAATTTTTGCATTGCCTGAAATATAATCTTATTTTCAGGGAGATAAAATAATTCGTCTTGTATCTCTGAAAAACATTTTCTAGCCAATGCGGGGTTAGACATCATTCCCATAAGGACTAATTCTTCGGCATAAGGATTATAGAGAAGAAATTCTTCTGAATCATTACTGGAGGTATAATTTTTTGGTAAATAACCCTGGTTCATATGAGTAAAAATAATATTTAATTAACCACTGTAACAGGTAATATATGCATGTCTAAATTTACACAGATACTAGACGATAATTTAATCATTACTTCATAACAGCCAGTTGTTTTTATATCAGGGATCTCAATTAGCTTTTTATCAATCTTTTGATTAATTAAATCTGACAATATTTGTGATACCTCTCTGTCTGTAATAGTCCCAAATATAGCATTATCTTTTCCTATCTTTTTTTTCACAGTTATTTTTTTGATAGTCTGAAGCAACATTTCTGTAGTCTTTACTGACTTTTCAATTTCAATCTGTTTTTGGCGTTCAATCTCAAGAAAACGCTCGACTTGTTTCATGATTGAGGGTGTAACAGCTACTGCTAACTTTTTAGGAATCAAATAATTACGGGCATGTCCAGCTTTAACTCTTACTAGAGAGCCTGCTTTACCTAGTTGACTTACATTCTCTTTTAAGAGTATTCGAATTGTTGCTTTTGACATAATATATTCTTTAATTTATTGTTGTTTTAATGTTAAAGATAAGTTCATATAATGAAAAACTATTATGTATACTTATCTTAATAGTTTGGATTAGGAGAGGTGGCCGAGTGGTTGAAGGCGCAGCATTGGAAATGCTGTTTAAAGATATAACTTTAACAAGGGTTCGAATCCCTTTCTCTTCGATTACTATTTTTTATTTAGTTGTTTAGAATAAGATTGTTGTGCTTGCTTTTGATGCCAAGCATATATCCCATTTTTTAAACGCTTACATGCAATATTAGCATCTTCTAATATTGCTGATGCAATCCTCGATCTAGAGTCTAGACTACAGTATAAAACAATTACTTTGTCAAATTGAGCTAAAGTCTTTAAAGTATTAATATTGTAAAACAATTGCAAAGGATAGTTTAACCCTCCAGGAATTTTGTCTATTGTAAATTCGATTGGAGAACGAACGTCAATTAATGTAACAAGATCCTCTTTTAATAAGGTACTCAAATACACTTCATCAATGACACTGGAATCTAAGTCCCCTATTTCCTGATCAGTATAATTAGACTGTTTAGCTTGAATAGGAAGATCTAAATTTTGCCTAATTTTTAATTTCTTAAACTGAAGATTGAGTGTATTTACTATGAGTAATTGTCCAGAAAGGATATCTCCTATACCTAAGAGAATTTTGAGAGCTTCAGTAGCCTGCAAAGTACCAATCAAACCGGGTAAAATGCCTAAAACTCCACCTTCTGCACAGGAAAGGTTGGAGACCCTCGTCGTACCTGCGGGATATATATCTCGATAACTGGGACCTCCCTGATAATTAAATACACTCACCTGACCTTCAAACTGAAAAATTGCTCCATAGACCCATGGTTTACTAAAGTAGTAGCTAAATTCATCTATCAGATAACGTGTTTCAAGATTATCACTACCGTCAACTATTATATCGTGTTCTTTAACTAGATCTGTGATATTGTATTGGTTCAGCTTAGTCTTGTAAGTTTTGACCGTACAATTAGGATTTAGTTTTTGGATATAATTCTCTGCAGACTCTACTTTGGAAGAATTGAGATAAGATGTATTATGAATAACCTGTCTTTGTAGATTAGAAATATCCACTAAATCTTCATCAATTATAGTGATATACCCAATTCCAGAAGCAGCTAAATATAAGAGAATTGGAGCTCCTAACCCACCAGCGCCTACACAGAGAACCTTAGCTTGGAGTAATCGCTTTTGCCCTTCAATTTGTACTTGAGGTAGTAACAAATGTCTAGAATAACGCTTGTATTCATTTAAAGATAATTCAATATTGTCTAAAGAGGGGTTTATCATGATAAATATACTAAAAATTTATATTCAAAAATAAGATACTTTTAAAAGCGTCCTAGTGCAGGATATTAGCTATAAATTACTTTTGTCACAAAGGAATCGTATAATAAAAAATATTATATAAAAGAATTTCATAGATATAGCTATTTTGTGTATATTGAAATACTTCATAGGAATCATATATATTAAAAATATACGTCCTTAGTTCAGTTGGTAGAACGCAGGTCTCCAAAACCTGGTGTCGAGGGTTCAAGTCCTTCAGGGCGTGTACTAATTATTAAGTAAGACGATTTTTCAATCTAGTTGATTTACCCGATCTAGAACGCAAATAATATAATTTTGCTCGGCGAACTTTAGATCTTTTTAAGACTTCGATAGTTACTACTCTGGGAGAGTGTATTAAAAAAGTACGTTCAACACCAATCCCCTGTAATGTATATCGTACAACTATGCTAGCTCTAACACCGTGATTTTTCTTGGAGATAATAACTCCTTGACAAGACTGAATTCTCTCTTTATTCCCTTCTTGTATCAGGAGTCCTACTTTTACATAATCTCCTATTTCAATTATAGGCACTTCATTTTTCAAGTAATTAAGTTCCAAAGAATTTATACAAGTAGGATTTATTTTTGGTGAAAATTTCATAGCTCTTTTATAAAGTCAGTAAGTTTTATGATATATTGTTTAATTAGTAAAATTAATATTTACTCTATATGTATATCTGTACTATATTACTATTTTAAAGTCAAGGTTTCACTTAACTTAATTTGCATAATTGGCTTCTAAATAAAATGAAGAAGTATAGTTACAGACTTTGTGTTTAGTTGAAATATTTTAATAAGCAAATGCAAGTAAGTATTAAAATATTTACTTTGTGGAGATGTATTTGTATTACATTATTATTACATGAAACTAAAAATATTAAAAATCTAATTTTGATATAAATTATAGATATTGGTGTAAGACAAAATATATTTATATTAAGTTATCTCGGTTAACCGAATGTTAGATACAATTTTATTTGTTATTTATTAAATTTATATTTACTGAGGGTTTACAATGACTGTCAAAGCCAGTGGAGGCAGCCCCGTTGTGCAACCGCAATTATACAGAACGGCTTCTACTTTAGCCATTCTACAAGCGGAACAACAAGATCGTTATTTACAATTAGGAGAACTGGATCAATTATCTAACTTCCTCAACTCAGGAAATAAGAGACTAGATATTGCAGTCACTTTAGCCAAAAATGCAACTTTTCTTGTAGCAAAAGCAGCTAATAAAATTTTTATCGGGGGATCACCTCTATCTTACTTAGAAAGACCTCAAGCTGCTGTTCAGTTAATTGGGGGACCTCAAGCTGATTTAAATCAGCAAGCTATTGGAGATCTACCTCCCAATTTCTCAAAAAATTTAAATTCAAGCTTTACTCCCGGGGAATCCATTCCTTCTGGATTTAAACCAATTAATGTTGTATCTTATGGGCCCGAGCGTACGCGTAAATCCTTACGTGATTTAGATTGGTTTCTTAGATATCTAACTTATGCAATTGTGGCTGGAGATCCTAATATTTTATCTGTAAACATTCGTGGACTAAAACAGCTAATTGAGAATGCATGTTCAAGCACAGCTGCTGTTGTTGCACTGCGTGAAATCCGCAGGTTTTCAATTGCTCTAGTAGCAGATGATTTAGAGTCAAGAGATTTAGTTAGAGATTATTGTAATGTTTTAATCTCTGAATTTGAAGCTTCTGCACTAACAGATCAGCTTAGAAAACGAGAATCTACTGACTTACAGGGGTTACGCTTACCTCGAATCTATTCCAATGCTGGTGTAAAAACTCAACGTTTTGTAATGAAGCCTGGTTTATCTGAAAATGAGAAAAGTGCAGTCATAAAAGCCACCTATAGACAAGTTTTTGAAAGGGATATTGCTAAGGCATATAATTTATCTATTAGTCAATTAGAATCTCAAGTAAAGAATGGTCAACTATCCGTCAAAGAGTTTATTAGAGCTTTAGGTAAATCTAGAATTTATCAAAAACAATTCTATGATTCTTTTGTCAATAGTAGAGCGTTGGAATTAGCTTTCCGTCACTTTTTAGGGAGAGGTCCTAGCTCGTTGGAGGAATTCCAAAAATACTTTGCAATAATTTCTCAGAATGGCCTAGCTGGATTAGTTGATGCCTTAATTAACTCTGATGAATATGCTGATTACTTTGGAGAAGAAACGGTTCCATACTTAAGAAGTATTGGAGAAGAGCCTCAAGAATGCCGTAACTGGGGAGCTCAATTTAACTTATTTAACTATAGTGCACCATTCTATAAGACTCCACAATTCATAACCTTGTTCAGTGATTACAATCAAGCGTTGCCAGATCAACACCCATATGGAAGAGGTAATGATCCTTTAGATATCCAATTCGGAGCTATTTTTTCCCAAAGTACACGAGATCTAAAAAATCGCCCAGCTCCATTTGGAAAGGATACTCGAAGAATCTTAATTCGTCGTGGTCCGGGTATTTTAAATCAATTGAGTATGCCCAGAACTAAATCTAAAACGGCAGGTTCTTTAGGACCCCGTATCTTCAAATTGGAATCGGAGTCAACGAAAGAGGCTCTAGATTTTAGAATAGAAAATATAGGTGCCTCCAGGGAAATAATTGTGCGAGCAACCTACTTAAGAATATTTGGAAGACAAGTATATGAAGAAGAGAGACTATTATTAAAACCAATTGAGAATAGTTTCTTAAATGGACAAATTACAGTTCAAGAGTTTGTCCGACGATTAGCTAAATCCGATATTTTCCGCTCTCTTTACTGGACCCCATATTATGTTTGCAAAGCAATTGAATATATTCATATTAGGCTATTAGGTAGACCTACGTATGGAAGGACAGAAATTAACAAATACTTTAATATAGAATATAAAGAGGGATATTATAGTGTTATTGATGCTATAGTAGATAGTAATGAATACTTAGAAACCTTTGGCGAAAATATTGTTCCCTATGACCGCTATAGTACTTCTAGTGGCATTGCAGCAAGAATGCTAAGAAAGAGCACTATTAGTCAAAATTTCCCCGAAAAACAATCAATCTCTACTAGTAAATTTGTTGAGTTGGGAATGACCAAAGAGACAAGAAGCATTAGCGGAGCTTCTTTACGTGTCCAGCAAGGTGTTTCTAAACAAAGGGAACAAAGACTTATTTTTTCTGCAACATCTGATATGAGTAAAGCAGAGCTAGGAATAATTTTGAAAGCTGCTTATAGACAAATTTTCGAGCGAGATGTTAACTCTTTCAGCATTGGTAATGAATTAACGGAAATAGAAAGAGAGTTTCTAAGTGGTAGTATATCAGTTAGAGAACTCATTTCGCGTTTAGGCTATTCAGGTTTATATCGCAAAGAATTCTATGCTCCCTTCCCAAATACCAAGGTTATTGAATTGGGAACTAAGCATTTTTTAGGAAGAGCCCCTAACAGTCAAGCTGAGATTAGATATTATAACCTAATTCTAGCCAACCAAGGAATTTCCGAGTTTATTAAATCTTTAATTGAAAGTCAGGAATACAACCTTCTATACGGGGAAAACATCATACCGTATCGTCGATTCCCTACTCTACCAGCAGCTAACTTCCCTAATACAGAGAAGTTATATAATCAATTAACTAAGCAAAATATTGACATAGTAGTCCCTAGCTTTCAGCCAGTAAATAAAAACTATTCTATCCAAGGTTAGAATTAACGAGACTCGTATTTAGAATATGAGTCTCGTTGATTCTAAGAAGAGTATGATTAAAGTTCTTTTTATTTTATAAACAAGTATTCAAATAGAGTATGTTAATAAAACTTTAAATTTCTACGGGACTGACGGGACTCGAACCCGCAACTTCCGCCGTGACAGGGCGACGCTCTGACCAATTGAACTACAGTCCCTTATTAAGGATTTTAGAGGGGAATTGGAATTATTATCAATTCTTTATGTCAGGAGAGAGAGGGATTCGAACCCTCGGTACGGAGTTACCTACCGTACAACAGATTAGCAATCTGTCGCTTTCGACCACTCAGCCACCTCTCCAATATAATATATTATATCAGAACAAAATTAAAATTCACAAAGATTGCTGAACTTCATGTTTACTGAATAAACTTTTCATAAAAGATTCTATTAAATTTTTTTAAATGGCTCAAGCGGGATTTGAACCTGCGACCTTGGGCTTATGAGTCCCCTGCTCTAACCACTGAGCTACTGAGCCTAATTTTTATACTAAATAATATTATAAGGGAAAAGCTTATCTTTTAATCTAGTAGAAAAAACTCTTACTGTTTCTAATATTCATTCAATGGATGTTAATATCCATTGAATGAATATTATTTACTGTTTACTTAAGCTAGTAGGGAATGAAGTTTATCATTCATTTGGTAAAGGAGCAAGTCTTTTTTGGTTTTGCTTTAAAGTTAAGTACCGTACCACATTCTCATCAATTTTTAGAAGTTTTTCTAGTAAATTGGCAATCTGACTGGTTGCTCTATAATTTATCTGCATATAAATACCATCATGGTATTTTTTTATAGGATAAGAAAGATGTCTTCTTCCTCTATCATAAATGAAAATATCTTGACATTTACTACTATATAAAAACTGCTGATACTTCTTTATTGTATTTAATGTTATTTCTTCACTAAGATTAGGTTTTATTATGTAAACTGTCTCGTAAGAACTATTAAGTAGACTTAAGATAGTCTCTAAAAAAACCGTACGTGCAAATTTCTCTGCATACGGCTTAAATAAAATTTAGGTAAAAACTTTATCTCTCTATATTAATGAATCTAGTATATCCTCACAAAATGTTACTTGTACGAAATTATAACTTATAGTTTTTGGTATTAATAGAGATCTCTAAAGTCTTTGTAGTCTTACTACAAAGCTAAAACCACGTTATACTCATCATGAATTAAATAGCAATTAAATTATTAGGACAACACTTTGAAGAATTGACTTGATGCATTTTATAATCCAGAATTATTTACTTTTCTCGTTAAAATCTGTAACGCAAAGCCTACCTATAACTTTAATCATTAGTTAATCTAAATTAGTTTACTGAGCTTATATACAAATTATTATTCTATCTGATAAGTATCTTCGTGTCGCACTAGATTTATATGTTGTTGCATAATTTATCTCAAAATTATAAAGATTGGAGATTTCATGTTTATTTTTATAATTATACTATGACATATGCTATAAAGTATTATAAGTATTAATATCCTTCTAAATGAATTCTAACTGCTTCAGAAATTACTGGAATCTGGCAATAGAAACCTATTAAAGCTTTAAAGAAGGCATGACAAATCATACTCATTCCTATTAGAAGAAATAGATCACAAACTAATTCCCCGTATAAATTCTGTGTAAAACTTTCTGGCAAGGCCCAGTAAATTATTCCCATGAGACTTGTTATGAGATAGACTAAGATAGAATGTAACATATGATATCTTGTGAATTTACTCAAACGTTTAGGCTGTATAAATATTACATATTGTGAAAAAAGTAAAATTACATACACAATATTTAATTCAATGTATGAGTTTTCTAAAATAGGCCTGACATGGTCATTATAGAATAACTGTAAACTTATAGGAAGGTGAGGCATTGTATATCTACCAAAGTTGTTAAAAACTTCTAGAAATGGAATACCATAAGGTATCACTGATAAATATAACATTACTAGGTTGGATTCTAAACTTTCTGTTTTATGCAAAAATTTAGAACTCCTATAAAGTATCTGAGTAAAAATTAGTAAAAAGAAAACTAACGTGAAGTAAGCTAAGATAGAAGTAAACTGTTTACTCATAGAGCCTAAAATCGATAATTTTTCTATGCTTACAGTGTAAGATCCATCTTGTGAAAAATTAGGAAAAATGTAGTCTGAAATCCAATATAACAGAGTGTCAGATACCTTATAGTAGAGGGACTGTATGGGTTTATAAAAAAGTTGTAGATAATTAAGCAAGTCATTATTTTCAATACTCATACCTTATTTTGTTGCTCCTAAGCTGTTATGTAACATAATTTTATTTCGTTCTTGAGTTTAATATTTTAGTTATTATAAAAAAATAGATAATAATTTCCCTATTCAAGAAGCCTTTTCGCATCTCTATAGGGAAAAATTTAATACTGAAACCACTTATATTAAGATCTAGTAAGACGATCTTTTTGACTCACAAAATATAGTGCTGCACTAATTGGTATTACTACTAATAACGCGCCAAGAACTAGACTACTAAAAAAATTAGCTAATGATGGTGTCATAATTTACTTCCTATTAATACTAATATTCTAAATTTGATTTAATTATTAAATAATTGTATCATTAAAGTTAAAATAAGATCTATGATGATAAGAGCATGTATCTATTTTGTTATAATTTAGAGTATATGAATCTCAGAATCAGTGCTGACCTAGTCAGCCTATTTCTATCTAGTCAGCTATCATTATCTTGTGTTAAAAGATTGGTAATTAATTCCTATCTTCTTTATAATGTAAATAGCAGGGTTGCTAACTCAATGGTAGAGTAATCGGCTTTTAACCGATTTGTTCCGGGTTCGAGCCCCGGGTAACCCAATTTTAACACTAGAATTTTAGATCATATATACTATATAAATATAAACATTTTATTAATATTTTTCTGTTATTTATTATGGCAAGTATATCTGATACTTTCTCTGAGATCCAGAGCAGTTGTGCACTAATTCCTTTTATTACTGCTGGAGACCCTAACTTAGCTACTACACGGAAAGCAATTGAAATTCTAATTGAGGAAGGTGCTGATTTAATAGAAATAGGTATTCCTTACTCAGATCCTTTAGCTGATGGTCCAACTATTCAGGCTGCATCAGCTCGTGCGATTCAAAATGGTGCAAAATTCAGTGAAATTTTAGAGCTAGTGCAAGAGATTACTGAAAAAATACAAACTCCTTTAATTGCTTTTACCTATTATAATTTAATACTGAATCAAGGAATTTCTCAATTTGTTTCTAAAATTAGAGATGCTGGATTTAAAGGTCTTCTAGTACCCGATTTGCCACTTGAAGAAAGTTCTTTTGTGGAACAAATTTGTTCTCAAAATGATTTGGACCTAATTCTTTTAATTGGACCTAATAGCCCACTAGATAGAGTTGAAAAGATTACAAAGAAATCTCAAGGATGTGTATACTTAGTTAGTACTACTGGTGTAACTGGAATGTCTTTTGGGCCACACCAAAAGATTCAAAATTTAATTCAACAAATAAAAAAAATTAGCAACAAAGCATTAATTCTAGGTTTTGGAATTTCGACTCAGAAAGATATCCAATTAGTACAATCCTGGGGTATTAATGGAGTCGTTATTGGAAGTTCTTTTGTTCAAAAATTAGCGGAAGATCTTAATGACCCAGAATTATCTAACTTTAGACGATATTGTAAGTATGTTAAACAAGCACTAGTTTCTCATGATCAATATCTACAATAGTTTTACTCGTTATGAAACTGTTTTGTATAATGATTACCCCCAGGGGAATTCGAATCCCCGTTACCTCCGTGAAAGGGAGATGTCCTTGGCCTCTAGACGATGGGGGCTAGAAGTAAATTATTACATTTAATAATATACACAATTTTGATGAAAATGTCAACTCATAAGTAAATTTTTAGACTATAGTTAATAAACTTTAAGATCATTATTATGCAAAGATAACTTAATAGTTCGTGCATAATAAAAGAATTAGATATGCTTATAAAGTCTCCTATCAAACTATAATGTTAATAAAAAACTTTTTTAATTTTAATAATATTATGACAGTATATTACTTTACAGCTGCAAGCAAGCATTTTCTTCTAGAAGAAGAACCTGTTGAAGAAATTCTACGTGAAAGGCGAAATTTTTACCAGACTAATAACCTGCCTATTGATTTTTGGCTAATTTCGCATGCATCTTTTTTCCAATTGTCTGAAGTATCTTCTCTAAAAAAGTTTGTAAATCAGGATTTAGCTGCAGTAGTTTCGACTAACCCACACTTTATTAATTGGTTAAAATTACGTTTGCAATATGTTATTATAGGTAATTTTGATGCAGATCAAGACTTGATATCTAAAAATTTAAAAATGGAGAGGTAGAAAAAAAGTTAAAAAAAACCAACTCTATCTGTAACTTAGACTTTACGTATAAGCATATTAGATAACTATATTAATATAATATTTATATGCTTAAATATAAAGAAGACTTCTAGTTATCAATTAACATTCTTTATGTCTAGAGAATATTATATTTAGCTACTCTAAGTTAAATATGAAGTTACTTTTACACATTCTATAAAAAATTAATATAAATTTAATATGATAAATGATAGCCAAATCTTCGTTGCCCTGGTACTAGCTTTAGTATCAGCTGTTTTAGCACTACGCCTAGGATTAGATTTGAATCAGTAATTTTTGACAAAATAGTTTTAATTTAAGTTATCTACAAAACAAATTACTCATTGTTATAATGAGCACCACTCTCATATATCTTCCACAACTTAGGGTATATGAGTTTTATATTGCAATGTTTAAGATAATAATTCTTATTTCAAATATATACTAAATACAAGATAGGATAGTGACACTTAATACTGCTGAAAGCCTAGTTCGTCCAGTTTTTCCATTTACCGCCATTATTGGTCAAGAAGAGATGAAGCTCGCATTAATCCTTAATGTAATTGATCCTACTATAGGTGGGGTAATGATTATGGGAGATAGAGGTACCGGGAAGTCAACTACAATCCGTGCAATTGCCGACTTATTACCTGAAATAGAAGTTATTGTTGATGATTCGTTTAACTCTCATCCTTCCAATATTGAATTAATGAGTGAAGAGAGTAAACAAGCTTTTGAAGATGATATAGAATTATCTACTAAACAAATTAAAGTCCCTATGGTTGATTTACCATTGGGTGCTACTGAAGATCGTGTTTGTGGAACAATTGATATTGAGAAAGCTTTAAAAGATGGAGTAAAGACATTCGAACCCGGCTTACTAGCTAAAGCGAACAGAGGGATTCTATATGTGGATGAAGTGAATTTACTAGATGACCATTTAGTAGACCTATTATTAGACTCTGCTGCCTCTGGTTGGAACACGGTTGAAAGAGAAGGAATCTCAATTAGACATCCCGCACGTTTTGTACTGGTAGGATCTGGAAACCCAGAAGAAGGCGAATTACGTCCTCAACTTTTAGATCGATTTGGAATGCATGCTGAAATTCGTACGGTTAAGGATCCTATCCTAAGAGTTCAAATTGTTGAACAAAGATCTCAATTTGATCACTCTTCACAAAAATTAATTAATTCATATACTGTGCAACAGGAAGAGCTTAAAGAACGTATTATCCAAGCGCAAGACAGGTTATCTTCTGTGGAAATTAGTTATGATTTAAAAGTTAAAATTTCCCAGGTTTGTTCAGAGCTCAACGTAGATGGCTTACGAGGAGATATTGTGACTAATCGTGCTGCAATAGCATTTGCAGCTTATCAGAGGAAAAAAGATGTTACAATAGAAGATATAGAAAAAGTTATTACATTATGCCTAAGACACAGGTTGCGAAAAGATCCTTTAGAATCTATTGATTCAGGGGAGAAAGTTTTAAAAGTCTTTAAGAACATTTTTATTTAACATTTTTTCTATAAATAAAGAATCATCTAAAGTTTAATTTATCTCTGCACAACGGGTAAATTAATTCTAATTTATTAACTAATATTAGCAATTCATAGATTTTATGGTAGAACCTCTTTTGTCCGGGATCGTTTTGGGCTTAATTCCAGTAACCTTAATGGGATTATTTGCTGCAGCTTATTTACAATATCGCAGAGGTAATCAGATTGGTTTATAATATTTGATATGATTAATTGTTTACTTATATTACAAATGGTAAACAATTAATCATATTCAAGAAACAAAATAAGATCTATTTAATTTTTAACTGTATACAGTATCGTGTGATACTTCCCATCATTAAATTAAAGCCTAATAATAAGAAAATAACCTCTAGCAAACAACATGTTCCCCAAATAGTGTTCACAGCAGGTGAACTCAATGTCCACTGTTTAGCAAAGTATAAATACCGAATAGTTTCAATTGCATAACTTAAGGGATTTAAGCTCGCCATAATTTGAAGCCACATGGGCATAAATGAAAATGGAACTAATGCAGTACTTGCGAACAATAAAGGTAAATTGACCACAAAAATTACGGCCAACAGTTCAATGTGACCTGGTAGAATAAAAGTTAAACTAATGCTAAACATTGTTAATCCGGAGGTCAAAAGGAAAAGAACTGCAGCAATTACAAAAAGGCTAGGTAAACTAATAGTTTGCTCAAATAAACTCATAACTCCTATGATTAAAAATGCTTGAATTAGAGTAATTACAGTGATAAAAAAAGCTGAAGATATGACAATAGATAATTGAGATACCAATGGAGCAACCATTAACCTATTTAAAAATCCAAACTCTTTATCAAACATTAGAGGTAGACCAGCATTTAATGCTCCAGTAAATGCTGTAAAGACAATTATTCCTGGAGTTAAGAAATGTCTATATGAATTGCTCATACTAAAAAGACCAATAGGTGCATTTTGAAATAAAGCCCCAAATAAAACTAACCACAATAGAGGTTGAATAAGTCCCGCAATAATTGTAGAAGGTCTTCGTTGTACCTGTAGAAATAAGCGTCTAAGTAATGCAATTATTTCTTGTGCATATTCTGCATATAGAGAAGATGTAAGTGAGAATTGTAGTTGAGGAACTAAAAATGAGTTTATTAAATGATTTGATTTTTGCATAAAATAATTTTATTCCAAGTTTTGCTTGATGTTCTTACAAAATCTCTTTCAAAATCTGTAAATTAATAATTGATAAGTTTTCTATTTTATTTATTATAATAGATAGAATAAAATAATTTATTGTGTACATAATTATAATATCAATACAACGACAAGCTTCAAATAGCTTAAATAATTAAACTTAATACTTTTCTAGCATTTTAATATTCTTCTATTAAAATCTAGCAAAACTAATAAAAGTAGACTTCTAGCAAAATAAAAACAGTCAAAAATATATATTTATAAACCCAAAGCGAGACTTTACCTATGACTATTTATAAAGTTAAACTAATTAGTGAAGAGAATAATTTAGATCAAACAATAGAAGTAGCAGATGATGAGTATATTCTAGACGCTGCTGAATCACAGGGCCTAGATTTACCATATTCTTGTAAAGCAGGCGCCTGTTCAAGTTGTGCAGGAAAGGTAATTGAAGGAACTGTTGATCAGAGCGACCAATCTTTTTTAGATGATGAGCAAATGGAGGCTGGTTTTGTATTAACTTGCGTTGCATATCCTACCTCTGATTGTACTATTGCAACCCATCAGGAAGAACAGCTCTATTAAGATCAGTTAATAAGAACAACTAAAATCAAAAATTACACCGAACTATTTTGAGACTTCAAATTTTGTATCTCAGAATAGTTTAGTGTAATATACTTATATAAATTAACTGCTGGCATAGCTCAATTGGTAGAGCTACTGATTTGTAATCAGTAGGTTATGGGTTCAAGTCCCTTTGCCAGCTTATTGCAGAGAGTATATAAAACTACCAACTAGATTTCGTTACTCCTGGTAATAAACATTGATGTGCCATTTCCCTAAAAACATGTCTAGAAAGCCCAAAATCTCTATAAAATCCTCTACTTCTACCAGTATACCAACAACGATTTCTATGTCTAGTTGATGCACTATTACGAGGTAGTTTTTGTATCTTATTATGTATCTCTTGTTTTGTTTCAAAATCTTTTTCTTGTTGAAAAAGTTTTTTTAACTCTGAGCGACTTTTTTTGTATTTATTAATTAATCTAGTGCGTTTATGCTCACGTTGGATCATATTTTGTTTGGCCATATTAACGTGTCCTTTAAAATTTTTAGAGCTTATTTATAATTCAAAAACTGTTTGTTCATTTAAGCTAAAACCCGATATGGGTGTTAGCTCATTTGTTAATAACCATATCCGGACATTATCATAAAATTCAACCATATAACTATTCGTTTGATTTTTTAGAGGTTTAACACCTACTACTATACCAATTTGTCCAAACTTGAGAGTAATTTCTAAAGGAAGATTTTGCACAATTTGAGAAAATTGAACTCTTTGTTCCATGATAATGACAATAAGAATTAAAAATAGAATTTTGAGGAATCAATTCTAACTTACTGATGAGGAATATATCTAGATAATAAACTCAGTATATCATATGCATTAAATTACTGCCACGCATGATTTTTTATAAATTTCGATATTAGAAGCTTAAATGTTTACTATCTCAGTAAGTTGCTCAGATTACTAAAAAATTTTCTGTTTTAAGATTATATTATCTATTGACTAAAGTTTCTTGTAATATAAAGTTAGAGATTTCCCGAACTGAAACATCAGTAGGTAGGAATATTCAATACAATAAGATTATTTACATAGCAATATTTATTTGCATCTAATCTTTCCGTATTTTAAATTTATAACATTGTATCAAATTAATCCATTCTAATGAAAATATTTAATTTACTTACACATCAAAAATTGAATCTTAATCCTAAACAAACTCTTACCAAAAAGATTATTAGTCAACTAGCTGACCTAAGATTAGCAATTATTCTCTTACTTCTAATTGCGCTCTTCAGCGCTTTAGGAACAATAATCGAACAGAATAAGAATCTAAATTTTTATAAATTAGCATATCCTGACACTGTTCAATTTTGGAACTGGAAAACGATTTATTATTTGCAGTTAGATAAAATTTATCAAGCCTGGTGGTATATTCTACTCGTTATTACACTGGGTTGTAGCCTAATAACCTGTACTATAAGAACTCAATATCCCTCTTTTAAAATTGCTAGGAAATATCTTTTCTTTACTTCTCTCAAAAAATTTCAGAAATTACCCCTATATAAAAAGGTTCCTAAGAAAGGTTTTTCTTTCTTACTGAAAACAATCACTACAAGAAGTTATTATCTGTTTTATAAAAAAGCAAACGCTTATGCATATACAGGTTTAATAGGGAAAATTGCACCCATAGGTATCCATTTTAGTCTCTTATTTTTATTATTAGGAATAGGAGTTAGTTCATCCACTGGTTATCTAGCTCAGGAAATGGTAGTCAAAGGAGAACTATTTCATATCCAAAATTTGAGTAATTTTGGCTATTTTAGTTATTTTCCCCAAACTTTGGTAGGACGTGTTAATAATTTTTGGATTACATATCAACAAAATACTATCGAGCAATTCTTTTCGAGTATATCGATACTAGATAAACACTATAATTCTCAGAAAACAGAAGTTGTTTTTGTAAACAAGCCGCTCAAACATTCGGGAGTTACTATATACCAGACAGATTGGAATTTAGTAGGCATACGCCTTCTCCTAGACAATAAATTCTATGTACAGATCCCTTTACAGCAAACAATCACTAATAATAAACAGACTATATGGAGTGGTTCATTAGTAAGTAAATCTCAACAATTGGTTTCTTTTGTCATACAAGATTTAAAAAGTAATAAAAATATTTGGGTGTATAACTCAGAAGGGATATTCTTAGAGAAAACACAAATCGATAGCCCATTATTAATAAATAAGCATCAAATCCAAATATTAGATGTTATTAGTGCTACAGGCTTGCAAATAAAACAAGACTCAGGAATTTTATTTGTCTATTTAGGTTTTTTTTTCTTAATGCTAAGCATTATTATTAATACTAATTCATATGTAGAAATTTGGATTTCACAAACAAAAACTTGCCTTCATCTTGCAGCAAAATCAACCAAAGATCCAGCTAAGTTAGAATCAAGCATCTTTCAGATGTTAAAAATGTTTCATTTAAGACAAATCGATTAAATTGAATGAATTGACTTATACTTCACTTACTTACTTAAGATAAAAAATTAAATAAAACTTGCTTACCTGCGGTCGTCCACAAACTCTCTGGGTGGAATTGTATACCAACGACATGTGGGTACTTTTTGTGACGAATTCCCATTATAATATGGTCTGCAGTCCAAGCAATAACGTTAATATCTTGAGGCAAATCTAAATTATTAATGATTAGACTATGATAACGAGTTGCTATAAATGGACTCGGTACACCTTTAAAAATGGTATCCATTTCATGAAAAATAGATGAAGTTTTCCCATGCATTAGATAAGATGACTTACTCACTTGAGCTCCCAAGAGATACCCAATACTTTGATGTCCAAGGCAAACGCCTAGAATAGGTGTCGTTGCACTAAAATATTTAATTACATCTAAAGTGATTTTAGAGTCTTCTGGCTTACCTGGCCCAGGAGAAATAATAATTTTTTCTGGTTTTAACGCGCATAAATGTTCCAAACTAACTTCGTCATTACGATATACTTTAACAGAAAATCCTAGTTCACCAACATACTGTACTAAATTGTATGTAAAACTATCATAATTATCAATAATTAGTATCAATTTCTCTATACCTCCTAATTTATATTATTATGTATAATAGTTTCAATTTTATGATGAAAATAAATTTTCTATAATTGAATTAATAAGTCTTCTAATTATTAATTCAATTATAGCTGTTGATCAGAGGAAAAGCTAAGAGGTATGTTTATTAGATCTATAATTGAATATTTCTAAGCTTGGAAATACCTACCTCAGGTGAACTAGGTTGGGCTGCCCAGGTGATTCCCATTCTACCTGCCAAATAAGCTAACCGTCCTGATTGTACTCCTAGTTTAATCCCTTCTGCCATTTGAAGAGAATTCTTAGCCCTAGCAACGCAAGTGTTTACTAAGATCGCAGAGGCACCTAGCTCCATGGCTTTTGCAGCATCACTACTAGTTCCAATCCCAGCATCAATAATAACAGGAACTTTTGAGTTTTCGATAATGATTTTAATATTTGAATCTGTCTTAATTCCTTGGCCACTACCAATTGGTGATCCAAGTGGCATAATTGCAGCGCATCCAATTTCTTCAAGTTGTTTCGCTAAAAGGGGATCTGCATTTATATACGGTAGTACTACAAAACCTTGATTGCATAAGTAATCAGCTGCTTTCAATGTTGCAATAGGATCAGGTAATAAGTATTTAGGATCAGGAATAACTTCTAACTTAATAAAGTTATTATCTGTTTGCCCGATAGCTCTAGCCATTTCTCTTCCTAAGAAAGCAATTCTGATTGCTTCTTCTGCTGTTTGGCAACCAGCTGTATTGGGAAGTAACCAAAGGCTTGCCCAATCTAATCTAGTTAATAAATTAGTTCCTCGATTAATTTTAGCATTCTGTGCTCTTCTAACAGAGACAGTAATTATTTCACATGCACTTCTAAAAATTGCTTTTTCAGCTTCTCTAAGAGTTTTGTATTTGCCTGTGCCTAATAATAGACGAGAGGTAAATGTCTTCGTACTTATATTGAATGCGTCTAATTCTAACTCCATATTAACCTCCATAAATAATACTAGAATTTTCAATTTTCAGGTTTGCAGAGCCTGAAAAAGATTCATGTGCTATACTCAATAAGTAATCCCAACTTGATATTTACTTAAAATCAAATTACAATGAAAATAATTAATAATGGAGATTCTTATGCCCAAGATTAAAACTTGCAAAGCAATTGCTAAGCGTTTTCATACAACTACTACCAACAAATTAACACGTAGGAAAGCAGGTAAAAGTCATTTACTGGCGAAAAAAGCCCAAAACAGAAAAAGAAGGCTTCGCCAAAGAACTTCTATCTCACGCGGAGATCTCGCGAATCTAATTAACAAGCTACCATATATTTAAATCTTTATAGGTAGCTTAATACTTGATAATCAGGAAGTAGACCTATATGGTATATCTAGTCAATAATTTACAATGAAATATGTTTTCAGTAGCTTCTTCCATTAATATACTACATATGAAAAATAAATAGAAAGAATAATAATGACAAGAATAAAAAGAGGCAATGTTGCTCGCACAAGACGCAAAAAATTATTTAAGCTAGCTAAAGGTTTTCGTGGAGCTCATTCCAAATTATTTAGAGTAGCAAAACAACAAGTGATTAAAGCCTTACGATATTCTTATCGTGGGCGCAAGAATCGTAAAAGAGATTTTCGTCGCCTTTGGATTACTAGAATTAATGCTGCTTCTAGAACAAAAGGTGTTACTTATAGTAACTTAATTTGCAATTTAAAGAAAATAAATATTGGGATTAATCGCAAGATGTTAGCACAAATTTCTGTTCTAGACACACAAACTTTTGAAGCTCTTGTTAGTCAAAGCCTCTCAATGATAGAACACAAGACTTAACTTACTCTTTCTAAGACAAGCAAGGTTAATTTTTTAAGTATATTGACAGAGACAGATTCTTCTACTGCTTCTAAACAACTAATAGCTGCTTGCAAATATTCAGAAGCTAAGTCTTTGGCTTGCTGGATTCCACTACCTCTGCGTATAAGATGCAAGGCCCTATCAATATCATCAGCATCAGAGAATTCTTCCCCAATCAAATTAATTAATCCTGTTTCCTCTGGTAGTGAGAACAAGACTGGAGCAGTCAGGTTACCTTGTTTTAAATCAGACCCTGCTGGTTTACCTAAATCATTCGAAGACCCTACGATATCTAGTATATCATCGATAATTTGAAAAGCTAATCCCATATAACGACCATACATGTAAAATTCATTAGTAACATTCGCATTCACGGTGCTAAGCATTGCAGAACCTTGGCAACTAGCTGCAATTAATGAACCAGTTTTATAAAAAGATTTAGCAATATAATCTTCTACTGAGAATTGCAAATCAAATCGAACAAAGCCTTGCCTTACCTCTCCTTCTGCAAAATCAGTAATTACTTTTGATATTACTTTAACTACTTGTAAATTATCTAGATTAGCTAGATACCAAGAGGATTGGGCAAACAAGAAATCTCCAGCTAGAATTGCTATCTTAGTACTGAAAACACTATGGACTGTTTGTATTCCCCTGCGAGTCGAGCAATCATCTAAAACATCATCATGTACTAAACTAGCCGTATGAATTATTTCTGTAATTTCAGCTAGTCTTCTTTGTTGTGGTGAGATATTATTTGTCATTGACGAAGCTTTTGCACAGAGTAGAACAATTGCTGGTCTTAATCTTTTACCGCCAGCAGTGAACAAGTGTTCAGCTGCCGCATATAGAACTGGGTGTCTAGCACCTATCATGTTCTGTAAATTTTGATTTAAGATAGATAAATCATTTTCAATAGAAGCAAATACTAAATTTGCAATAACCATAACACGATACCTAATTATATTCAGTTATTTTAATATATTCCATTAATATTTTAAATTACCACAAGGATAATAGACTACCTAAAGGTAAGTTGTAATATAATAAATTATTAAATTTTAGATTAAAGCTTACCTTAGTTTTATTAATAAATTAGTAAGAATGATGGAAAGAGATTATTCTGTATTACTATACTATTAGGAGAAAAAAATGGATCTTGAACATAGAAAAGATTCGTCGTTTAAACTTAAATTAGATCAATCTGAAATTGTAAGCTTGTATGAGGATATGATCTTAGGAAGATACTTTGAGGACATGTGCGCTCAAATGTATTATCGAGGTAAAATGTTTGGCTTTGTACATTTGTATACAGGTCAAGAGGCTATTTCTTCAGGAGTAATCAAAGCATTAGAAGAAAAGGATTATGTATGCAGTACATATCGTGATCATGTTCATGCACTCAGTAAAGGTGTCAGCTCGCGGGAAGTGATGGCTGAACTTTTTGGCAAAGAAACTGGATGTTGTCGCGGACGTGGAGGTTCAATGCATATTTTTTCTAAAAAACATAATTTTTTAGGAGGTTTTGCTTTTATTGGAGAAGGTATTCCTATTGCTACTGGAGCGGCTTTTCAAAGTATTTACAGAAAACAAGTTTTACAAGAATCTCAAACATTGTCTGTTACAGTTTGCTTCTTTGGAGATGGAACTACTAATAATGGTCAATTCTTTGAATGTCTGAATATGGCTGCATTATGGAAACTTCCTATCATTTTCGTAGTTGAGAATAATCAGTGGGCTATCGGGATGGCTCATCCTAGATCAACTTCTGTACCAGAGATCCATATGAAGGCAGCCAGTTTTGGTATGCCTGGGAAAGAAGTTGATGGAATGGATGTTTTAGCTGTGAGGGAAGTTACGGAACAGGCCATTCGTAGAGCTAGAGCTGGTGAAGGCCCAACTTTAATTGAAGCTTTAACTTATCGTTTTCGCGGTCATTCGTTAGCAGATCCAGATGAATTGAGATCTTCACAAGAAAAAGAGGCTTGGACAGCTAGAGATCCTATTAAACGTTTATATAACTATATAATAGAAAAAGATATAACAGATCATAATACACTTGAAGCAATTAATCAGAAAGTCAAAGTTATCATAGAAGATTCTGTTGATTTTGCAACAAGTAGCCCTGAACCTTCGGTAAAAGATTTACATAAATTCTTATTTCTTTAAATTAAAATATACCAATTAGGATATGAACAAAACTTTTTTATTCGAGGCTCTTCATGCTGCAACTGATGAAGAGATGGGGAGAGACCCAAAGGTTCTTGTCATCGGAGAGGATGTAGGACATTACGGGGGATCTTATAAGGTTACTAAAGATTTGCACACTAAATATGGAGACCTACGTATCTTAGACACTCCAATTGCAGAAAATAGCTTTACTGGGTTAGCCATTGGAGCAGCAATGACTGGGTTAAAACCTATAATTGAAGGTATGAACATGAGTTTTCTTTTACTAGCTTTTAATCAAATTGCTAATAATGTAGGAATGCTACGTTATACTTCTGGAGGAAACTTTCATTTACCACTAGTTATTCGAGGGCCTGGCGGTATTGGAAGACAATTGGGGCCTGAGCACTCTCAACGTTTAGAAGCTTATTTCCAAGGTATTCCTGGATTACGAATTGTTGCATGTTCGACTCCGTATAATGCTAAGGGGCTTTTAAAATCAGCAATCCGTAGTGAAAATCCTGTTATATTTTTTGAACATGTCTTATTGTATAATTTACAAGAAGAGATTCCCAGTGAAGAGTATACTCTACCTTTAAATAAAGCTGAAGTAGTTAAAAAAGGTGAAGATATTACTATATTAACTTACTCTAGAATGAGATATAATGTATTACAAGCCGTCGATACATTAGTTGATCAAAATTATGATCCTGAAATTATTGATCTAATATCTCTAAAGCCATTAGATATGGAAACCATAGCGACTTCTATACGAAAAACTCATAAAGTAATTATTGTAGAGGAGTGCATGAGAACTGGCGGAATTGGAGCAGAATTGACAGCTCAAATCATTGAACAATTATTTGATCAATTAGATGCCCCTGTAATTCGTCTTTCTTCCCAAGATATCCCTACCCCTTATAACGGAACTTTAGAACAAGCTACAATTGTACAGCCCAATCAAATTGTTAACGCTGTTAAGCAGATTTGTTAAATAAAGGTATCTAATCAATCATCAAGTTTGTTGATTAGATACTTTACTCAGAGTAGTAAAGTATCATACCAGATTCTTGACAAGAGAATATGGCTTATTTTAATATGTTATATATGATGCGGGTATAGCTCAGTGGTAGAGCGCAACCTTGCCAAGGTTGATGTCGCGCGTTCGAATCGCGTTACCCGCTTAATATACATTTTTTTACGCAATTAATTAAACTTAATTGTATTATAATTATTATTAAAAGATCTTAAAAATTTAATACACTTAACTGCTGTTAAAATTTATGTCTAAAAATTATAATATGCCTTTAACTGAGCATTTAGAAGAGCTACTACAAAGAATTTTAATTTCTACCATAGTCTTTATATTTATATTTGCTCTAATTTTTGCTCGTATTAAAGTTATCGTTAACTTATTACAAATTCCTGCTCAGGGTGTAAAATTTCTAGTGCGACATGTTCAATACTATTGATTTACTTGGTTATCTAACTGAGCGAAATATTTAAAAGATAAAATTAAGCAATTTAAAAATCTTCATAAATAGATTTTTAGAGTTTAGATTAGGCCCGGTTTTCTATTAATCATATTATTAGAATTTTTAAATTAATACTAGAAAATTAATAAAAATAATTGTTGTACCTGGTTGTATATTATCAAATAGACAATAAAAATCGAATCATAATTTTAGTAAAACATGGCTCTGATTTTAAGAAAAATAAAAGAGTTTTATTTTCCAGAATAAGATACTTGCCCCATTGAACTTATCGAGTCTAATAAATCGCCATTCAAAGTAGAAATAAAACTAGATAAATACTAAATTTTTTAGGATTAAAACAAGTATGTAATATGTGCTGCTCAGCTTGAATATTATATGAGCCGTATGCGGAGAGATCCGCATGTACGGTTCTCATGGAGAGATATTCTATCATTTGAATCTCTACCTAGACAATTAGCTCCTGGAGAATATTTTTTCACATCTTTTAAGATCACACTTTATGCTGGACTTCTTGTAAGTTCACCAGTTATTATCTATCAAATTATTCAATTTGCAGCACCTGGGTTAACACCTAAAGAAAAAAAAGTCATCATTCCCATCATTGTGGGAGGATTAGTGCTTTTTTTTCTGGGAATAATTTTCGGGTATTACATATTGATTCCAGCAGCATTGCAATTTTTCATTAATTACGGCGCTGAAGTTATCGAACCTCTATGGTCATTTGAACAATACTGTGATTTCATCTTATTATTATTGTGCGACACGAAGTCTTAAAGAGATCATTTAAATTAATCCATAACTATTCTTAGTCAGCTTTTGTGATTACTAGATAATACTAATTTTTATGAAAAAATAGATTATTTTGTGGCTAAATATTAAATAATATAGATCATGAATAACTCAATAATATTATTTATCTAATAATTTATTCTTAGTATTAAAAATAATCTATGCTTTATTAAAATATCCTTTTTTTGAAACGTGAAAGAAACTTTTCTTACTATAAAAAGTAAGCTTAATAAATTTTGGATGCTTAATAATTATTTAATAAACTGAATAGCTTTTAAAATATTTAATATAGAAAATGTTGAAGAGTTGATTAAAAAAAAGTAAGCAAATTGGTTAAATGAATCTATATTTACACTAATTTGAGCCGTATGTGGAGAGATTCGCATGTACGGTTCTTGTGGGGAAGTAGTATTACTTCAACCTAACACTAAGCACTGGATTAGCTTTTGAAATTCCTGTTATTCAAATTATTTTAAGTATTTTAGGAATTCTATCTAGAAAAAGAATGCTTGGTATTTGGAGATATGTTATTGTTGTCGCAACAATTGTCGCTGCAGTGTTAACTCCCTCTACAGATCCTATTACTCAAATTTTATTTGCTCTAGCAGTCCTAATTCTATATTTTTCTGGAATTTTTATTTTATGGATAGCAGGAAAGTAGTTTCCCTATGTTTTTTGGTATTATAATAATAAATAAATCATTTTCCTCTATAGAATACATTCTATAAATTTCATCGATACAAAAACATAAGTAGAACTTTTTTAGAAGAAGTTATTTGGTTATGATACAGTCTATTTCTCCGGTCGGTTATATTCAAAAATTTAAGTATTTTATTTACTTAGGCTTTGCATTCTTCAGTTTAGCTATTACGATTCCTCAAATATCTCATGCGTATCCCATTTTTGCGCAAACAGCATATGAGAATCCAAGAGAAGCTACAGGAAGAATTGTATGTGCTAATTGTCACCTTGCTCAAAAAGCAGTTGAAGTAGAAGTTCCTAAATCTGTTTTGCCTAATCAAGTTTTTTCAGCATCCGTAAAAATTCCCTATCCTACAGGATCCCAACAAATTTTAGCCAATGGAAGTAAGGGATCCTTGAATGTAGGTGCTGTGCTTATACTGCCCGAAGGCTTTAAATTAGCACCACGTGATAGACTTTCTGAGAAACTAAAAGAAGAAACAGCTGGACTTTATTTCCAAGCATATAGTAAGTCAAAAAGTAATATTTTAGTTATAGGACCTATTCCTGGAGATAAGCACCAGGAGATTGTGTTCCCAATTTTATCTCCGGATCCTAGTACAGACAAAAGTGTCCACTTTATAAAATACCCTATTTACTTAGGTGGGAATAGAGGGCGCGGTCAACTTTATCCTAGTGGAGATAAAAGTAATAATAACGTGTATGCTGCTTCTGCAACTGGAGAAATTCAAAAGATTGAGAATTTAGAAAAAAGAGGATATAAAATATTTATTCAAACTAGTTCTGGAAGTGAAGTAATTGAGACTATTCCTAGTGGCCTTGAACTGACAGTTCGTGAAGGTGATGAGGTTAAAGTAGATCAACCACTAAATATGAATCCTAATGTGGGGGGATTTGGTCAATCAGAAACTGAAATAGTACTACAAAACCCTACACGTATTAAATTTATGATTTTATTCTTCTTCTCAGTAGTAATTGCACAGACTTTCTTACTACTAAAGAAAAAACAATTTGAGAAAGTACAAATTGCAGAGATGAATTTCTAACAGAATATCCACTTAATTTAGCCAGATATAAAATTTGGCTAAATTAATAGTGGTTTTCTACAATTAATTCACTATGTTAAGGATATTTTTTTTAAACTGAGCTCAAATGCTTGAATAGAATCATTTTTCTCCCAATCTTGAAAATCTTTAATTAATACTCCACATTCATTTCCAGAGCTAATTTCCTCGACATCATCTTTAACACGTTTTAAAGAATCCAGTTTTCCTTCATAAATAGTTTTATTTTCTCTTACAACCGCAATAGAACAATTGTGAACTAACTTTCCTGATTCGACATAACAACCAGCAACTTTTCCTTTAGCCAGTGGAAATGTATTTTTAACCACAGCAAATCCGATTTCATTTTTGTTATACTCTGGATCTAGTAAATCACACATTTTTTGCTCAAGATTCTCTATTAAATCGTAAATTACTTGGTATTCGTGCGCAAAAACATTCAGGCGATTAGCTGCTTGTTTTGCACCAGGAGCAAATGTAGTATCAAAACCTAGAATTAAGGCTTTAGTAGTAGAAGCAAAAGCTACATCTGTTTCTGTAATTTCTCCCACTCCAGCAGAAAGTACTTGTAATGCAACTTTTTTTTGTGGAATTTGTTTTAACATATAAATAACCGCTTCAAGTGCTCCTTGAGCATTAGACTTTATAACTAGATTCAATACCTTTAATTCTTTTTTGAGAGAGCGGTCTAATATAGTAGAACTTTTAAATGGTTTTGTAATAAGTTGTATATGGATTTCCTGATCTTTGATTTGAGCTTTAGCTTCTTTTTCACTATTAAAGATACTAAATGAGCTTCCAACTAGAGGGATTTCAGAGAACCCCCATATCTTAGCTATAGTAGATGGACCTGCAGTTGCAATTGTTGTATTTGACTCATCTGTTATAATTTTTATTTTTCCTATAATGGTATCAGCTAAGATTATATCGCCTCTATGGATAGTTCCTTGCTGAACCAAAACTGTAGCTGCAACTCCTTTATTTTTATCAATTTGTGCTTCAATAATTATTCCATTACCATTACCCAGAGAGGAGGACTGTAAATTTTGAATGTCAGCTAAAAGTAAAATAGAATCTAATAAAACCGAGATGTTTTCTCCAGTTAAAGCACTAAGTGGAACAATCATGGTATCTCCGCCCCAATCTTCAGGAATAATTCCCTGCTCAGCGATTTTCTCCTTGATTTTTTCCACATTAGCATCTTGTTTATCGATTTTAGTAATTGCGACAATCATAGGAACTTTGGCTTCTTTAATATGTTGAATAGCCTCGAGAGTTTGAGGACGGATGCTGTCATCAGCAGCAACCACTAAAATGGCTATATCCATAATCAAAGCACCTCGTGAGCGCATTTGTGTAAATGCCTCATGGCCCGGGGTATCTAAAAATACTATTTTATTATCAGATGGAACAGTTACATTATATGCACGTAAACCTTGAGTAATTCCTCCTGCTTCATCCGCTGCAACATTGCTACTTCTAACTTTATCTAATAGAGAAGTTTTGCCATGATCAACATGCCCTAAGATAGCTACTACGGGAGCTCGCTTTTCTAAATGTTCCCTCGAATCATCTATATAATAAGCATCGCTTTTCGATTTTACTGTTCTTTTGCCATCTTCTGTATTTACTTGGACATTGTAATGTGCACATATCAATTTAATAGTTGAGATGTCAATACTTTCATTAATTGTAACCGGTATGCTTTGCAAAAATAAAAATTTAATTAACTCTGTCTCTGTTTTATTTAAGAGACGTGCTAAATCTATAATAGCCATGGCATCTGTCACAGTGATCTCTTCAGGTAAATTTAGCTCTACTTCATGAGAGATAATATCATTTTGAGAATAGTGTTTAGATTTTCTTCGACTCAAAGAATTAAATGGAGTAGTTTCTTCCGTTTTGGCTAATTTACTTTTAGAAGTTAAGTGTTCCTTGTCGAAGTTAGAAAGATCTTTCCCTTTCTTTCTCTGTTTTCCCCTAATTTTTTTGTAATCTTTTCCTTTATGATTAGTATCTGAATCCTGTTTATTATTTTCGAGTTTTTCATGTGTTTTTTTTTCACTATAAGATTCTTCTATCAATTGAACCTTCTTATCCTCTAACTCTGTAGCAGAATTATTCTTCTGTCTGATAACTTTAGGATTTATTAACTCTAATGTAGACCTATTTCTTTTAAGCCTGTTTAGGATATTCATATGAACTAATATATCAGCAGAAATACTGTCTTTGGAACTAGTATTTCGTGATTTAGAGGATGGTTTGGTCTGACTCAAATGGGATTGCTTAGAGCTCGTAGTTTTCAGAAAGTCACATTGCATATTAATTAGAGATCCTCCTCTTGATGGTTAGGTGATAAGTCTGTTAGCTAAAATTTAATTTTTTTATATAATAAACTTTAGCTCAATTTTGCTAGATAGCAAATTTTTCTATTTATTTAAGTGTAAGATTGTCGTTTTATCAGTTTGCAATTGATTTAGATATAATATAATAAAATTAAATGAATTTTAACAAGATTTTTAGGTACAATATGCCAAGATCTCAACGTAATGATAATTTTATAGATAAAACTTTTACTGTTCTTGCTGATATCGTATTAAAAATTCTACCTGCTAGTAAAGAAGAAAAAGAGGCTTTTTCATATTACCGAGATGGTATGTCAGCACAAACAGAGGGGGAATATGCAGAAGCACTAGAAAATTATTATGAAGCGTTACGTTTAGAAGAAGACCCATATGACCGTAGTTATATTTTATATAATATAGGATTAGTGCGACATATCTAAGTTTAACTTAATAAAAAAATTTTACTAAGTTAGAAAATGTCTTTTTAGACACAACAAGCTTTTCTAATTTTTTTGAATAACATAATATGATTAAGATATGAAATTTTATAAAGGCCTTAATTTAATTGTTATTACTTGCAGTATTTAAGTCTAGTCTCTTAATATCAGCAATGAGTTGCAATTAAGGTATATAAAATATATAAAATAACGAATCTTGAATTGTTAAGTTTAACACATTATGGTAGTTTCCAAAATTAGGGATTCTTGTTAGCCTAGACAGTTTGTACTGTTTAAAAATCACAAGGTAAAACGAGAAAGTAATGTTAAAAAATTAACATTATTTGAGCCGTATGCGAAGAGATTCGCATGTACGATTCTTCAGGAGGCATACTATTGCCAACCTAACATTTATGCAAGTAATGGAAAATATGTTAAAGCTTTAGAATATTACCATCAAGCCCTAGAATTAAATCCTAAGCTTCCTCAGGCATTGAATAATATTGCAGTAATCTATCATTATCAAGGTGTTAAAGCTTCTAAAAAGAATAATTTTGAGACGGCTAAAATTATGTTTGACAAAGCAGCAGAATACTGGAAGCAAGCAGTACAATTGGCTCCTAATAATTATATCGAAGCTCAGAACTGGCTGAAAACTACAGGTCGATTGACTACTTGATTGATATTATTATAATGTAATTTATTATTTTTTCTGCTTGCCAAAATTATTTTATTATTACAAAAAACTCTATTACTATTATGGACAATGTGCATTCTAAGATTCAGAATTTAATCAAACAAAACTCTATCCTTCTGTTCATTAAAGGAACTCAATCTTTGCCATTATGCGGATTCTCGCAAACTGTCGTAAGTATTTTTAACTTAATGCAAATTCCATATACTACTTTTAATGTTTTAGAAGACGAAGAAATTAGACAGGGTATTAAATCCTATTCTAACTGGCCTACAATTCCTCAAGTATATATTCAAGAAGAGTTTATAGGAGGAGCAGATATTGTTATTTCTTTATATCAAGAAGGCAAGCTCCAAGAAAAAATTGAAAAAATCCTTGCAAATTAAAAATAAAAAACTTTTATCATTCATACCGTATAAAGTAAGAATGATAAAAGTTTTTTTACTAAAATTGGACTTCAATATCGACACCTGTGGATAATTCTAATTTCATTAATTGATTAATTAACTCTGCAGATGTTTGATATACATCAATTATTCGACGATGCGTTCTAATTTCGAAGTGCTCTCTAGAATCTTTATCTACATGAGGTGACCGAAGGACACAATATATTCTTCTTTTAGTAGGAAGTGGTATTGGACCAATAGGAACCCCACTTGTTTTGATAACCGTATCTAAAATCTGATTACAAGAAGTGTTAAGTGAGTGGTGGTTGTATGAACTTAGACGAATTCGAAAAGTTTTTTGTGGGAGATTGACCATATTAAAGTAATTATCAAATAACTAAATATTAGAAACAAGACTTCTTTAGGATACATTATAAAAACTTATAATAATCAGATTTTTATAATATAAGCATTCGAAGGAATAAACTAAACAAGAATTTTAGAAACAACACCAGCTCCAACAGTTCTTCCCCCTTCACGTATAGCAAATCGCATCCCTTGTTCAATGGCAATTGGGTTAATAAGCTCTGCTGTCATTTTAATTCTGTCACCTGGCATAACCATCTCCGCGGCGGATCCATCATCAGCAGTAAATTTACTAATGGTTCCAGTTACATCCGTAGTTCGCACATAAAATTGTGGACGATAACCAGGGAAGAAAGGTGTATGTCTTCCTCCTTCTTCTTTTGTTAATACATAAACTTCAGCTTCAAATTGCGTATGAGGCGTGATAGTTCCTGGTTGGGCTAGCACCATTCCTCTTTCAATATCATTTTTTTGAATACCTCTTAAAAGAATGCCAATGTTATCTCCTGCCATACCTTCATCTAATGTCTTCTGAAACATTTCTAGACCTGTAATGGTAGTAGTCTGAGTATCTTTTAAACCTACAATCTCTATGCTATCTCCAACTTTAATAATTCCTCTTTCTATTCTTCCTGTAGCCACAGTACCACGGCCTGTGATAGAGAAAACATCCTCAACTGCCATTAAAAAAGTTTTATCGACATCTCTTTCAGGAGTAGGAACATATTCATCTACTGCGTCCATTAAGGCTAGAATTTTATCAACCCACTCATTCTCTCCTCGTGAGATTTTAGGATTGGCTGAGACTGCTTCTAAGGCTAATAGAGCTGATCCAGCTACGAATGGTATATCATCTCCAGGGAAGTCATATTGGGATAATAATTCTCTCCCTTCTAGTTCTACTAACTCTAATAACTCAGGATCATCAACTTGGTCCTCTTTATTCAAAAAGACAACAATATTAGGGACACCTACTTGTTTCGCCAGTAGTATGTGCTCACGAGTTTGTGGCATAGGGCCATCTGCAGCTGATACTACTAAAATTGCTCCATCCATCTGCGCTGCACCGGTGATCATATTCTTTACGTAATCAGCATGACCTGGACAATCTACATGAGCATAGTGACGAGCCTCTGTTTCATATTCAACATGGGCGGTGTTAATAGTGATTCCGCGTGCTTTCTCTTCCGGAGCGGCATCAATTTCATCAAATTTTTTTGCAGTAACATCACTTTGTGCAGCTAAGGAAGCAGAAATTGCTGCAGTTAAAGTGGTTTTGCCATGATCAACGTGTCCAATTGTTCCAATATTTACATGGGGTTTTGTACGATCAAATTTTGCGCGTGCCATAAATACTTAAAATTCCTTAATTTTATTACTCAGTACTAGTACGAGATAGTTTAAAAAATAAATCTATAAATAATTTTTCTATCTATTTATCAATTTACACTCTGATACTTCAATGTAAAGAAATATTTACTAATTTCAATAATTACAAATGAGAAAAACTCTGAAATACTTCAGAGAAATATCTTGTATGTCAACACTTGTATGCGAATTTCTAGATAAATATTCTTAGAATATTGTTCAAAAATAATTGGTACTATAATTACTTAAGAAGGCCCAGGTTTAGTACCTATAGTGGGAAAAAGCTTTGTTGGCTTCCGCCATACGATGAGTTTCCTCTTTCTTACGAATAGAACTTCCTATCTCATTAGCAGCATCCATTATTTCATTTGCTAATTTAAGAGCCATATTCTTTCCAGAGCGTTCCCTAGCGAAACGAGTAATCCAACGTAGGGCTAGATTTGTTCCCCTATAAGCTCTCACTTCTATAGGAACTTGGTATGTAGACCCTCCTATTCGTCGAGCTTTGACTTCAACTACTGGAGTCACGTTTCTGATTGCTTTTTCTAATACTATTAAAGGATCTGATGAGGTCTTTTCAAAAATAATATCCAGTGCCTGGTAAATTATCTTTTGAGCTAATCCTTTTTTCCCATGCTTTAAAATTCGGACTATTAACATAGTAACTAAACGACTTTTATAAATTGCGTCTGGACTAGCTAAATATTTTTTTATTGTACTACGACGAGACATATGTTTCAATAATTGATTTTTTTAGAAATTAAGCAATTCTATTTTTAGGATTTCGGTTTTTTAGTTCCATACTTTGAACGTCCTCTACGGCGGTCCTTTACTCCTGCAGTATCTAATGTCCCCCTTATAATATGGTATCTTACTCCGGGTAAATCTTTCACTCTGCCACCACGAATTAAAACAACTGAAAAAAGTAGATTAATTATTATAATCCCTTTACAAACCGTACATGCAAGTTTCTCTGCATACGGCTATCAGACTACAAATAATAATAATTGATTATTCAACTATTGATATTTTATAAAAGGATCTAAAAAAGACTGTTCCAACTGCCAGAATTGTAGATAATTTTTATATTGACTTTGAAACTTAACTGATTGTGCATTTAATTTAGATTGTATGTTTAGATCATTCCCATATTGTTTAAAAATTTTACTTATACTACTTTTGTGTTTATGAGCCAAGGTCATTGCACATGAAAATTTTAGCAAATATTCGCAATACTGTAAACGTTTGTTAGTAGATATTCCTGAATAATAAGAAGTTAAATGATATAGAATAGAATTATAGTTTTCTACGATCTTCAAGTTTTCTTGTGCTAATAATTTTGTCTGACTAATGGGTCTTATCTGTCTATTTTTTTTGTACTTAATAAATCTATATTTCAATAATAAATTGATTAAATGAGATAATGAAGCTCTTATAATAACTTTTTGTTGTCTTAGAGATATCTCATACCCCGCAAATTCAAACTGGCCAGTTTGAATATCAATAATTTGGTTATGGCTTTCATATTTTTTAATTTGTAGCTTCCTTGTGAGAAAAGTATCTAATTTTTGTTTGACTAGTAGCGCCAGATGATAATCTGCCTTACGATTTAATAATATGATTATTTGGTTTCCATATCGGATGTAAGAAATAATTAAGAACTCCAGATTACCGAATTTTTTTTCAGATTTGGAGGCGCTGTTAACCAGTTTTTCTCTTCTTAATTTGGTAATTTTAAAGTTCTTTTGAGTAGTATGGTTTTTTCTAGCTATATTTCTAAATTTTAGATAACGCAGATAGTTTGTAACGAAACTATCTACTTGATTGTAATAAATGTCCCACAGTACGTATAATAAATGCCCACCTAAAACTCTGGGTATATTTGTCAGAGAGTGTATCGCTTCCTTTTCATTTAAATAATTAGAATCTAAAATTATCTTCAATATATTTAGAAATTTTTGATCACTAATTTTTTTAGATAAAATTTGAATAAGATGTTGATTATCAATTTCATGAAATAATTTATCCAACTTATATCCAACTAAATATTTACTATTTACTATATTACTCTCAATTTCTCTTAGTGGCCAATGAGTACTCTTATTTACCCAAGTTAATGGAGAGCTTGATTCTAATAGCGTACTATAAAGAACTTCTAATATTAAGCTAATAATCTCCTCTAAGATATAGTTTAATAAAAGATATTGTGGGATCTGAGAATTAAGAGTTATCTTTACTGATTTAGTAATGAGCTGCCTAGGGGAATTATTCTTACGGAGTTGCTCTATAAAAAGATCTAAAGTGTCTTCAGTTAAGTTTCCTAAAGTTATGGGATTCCTTCCTTGAAAATATAAATTGGTACAAATTCTTTTGTAAGCGAACCAATAAAGATTTTTTTGGTACAATAAATAATGGTAGTTGTGTTCTCCTTGCTTAGGATTTGCAATGGTATCTTCGATAATTCTTTTTAATGCTTCAAAACTATTCATTGTAAAAACTTAGAAGAATATTACTAGATGTTAGTCTATATTTTAACTATATTCACTCTTATTCATTTTTAATAAGAATCTAGGTAGTTTAATTTAAATTATTGATTGTAGAAGGTTTTTTAATTGATTAATGAAACATAAGATTTATAAATTGGATCTGAGCAGGAACACTCTCTACACAAGATCATTTACTTTATATATAATTTAAAACTTCAAGTTTGCAAACTTTCTTCATTGTCATTATGGTAAGACTGCTGATGACATGCTATTTTTCTTATTTAAGATAAGTGAGTCATTATCACAGTAACTTTTTTAAATTAAACTTCACTAGTCGCACGTGTTCTTGTAAATTATGGCCAATACCTGGAATATATTTAGATAGGTAAATTTCTGATAAAGACTCTTGCCCTCTAACCACACCGTACATGATAATTTCTTATCATACGGCGTTCCACTATTAATGTAATTAATCGCTTGAAACATTTTTTTAACTAGTTTCTACTTTCATACTAAAACTTTTAATAAACCAGAAAGATAGGCTTATAGTAATTCTATGTATTTTATACGTTCCCTGTTTTTTTTTAGAATTTTACTCTAATACCCTTAGATCTCTATTATATTTTATTTGAAGAGCTAATCAAATTTTACACTGCTTAATCTAAATTAATTCGTCAACTATTTTTAAATCTATAGAATTTTACAACATAGGTTCGTCAGAATGTTCTTCCTAATCATAGGTAGAGTTTGTATCCAGTCAACAAGATTGACTGCCTTCATCAAGCTTCACAAGTGAATAATTTATTTTGTGTCGAAATTTAATTATAACTAATTCAAGTTAAGTTAAAAACAGAGTTTGGCTTTCATGGTAATTTTTGCCAACTAATTAGTATTTAAGTAACGTATCACACAAGCAGTCACTTCAAAACCTGAAGTTAAGCGAACCCGAGCAACTTTTCTTAATGCCGAGTTCGGTTTTTTAGGAGTTGTTGTATATACACGAGTACACACACCTCTTCTTTGAGGACAGTTTTTTAATGCGGGAGATTTTGTTTTTTTAATAACTTTCACACGTTCTGTTCTAACTAATTGCTGAATTGTTGGCATAACTTGTAATTTTAATTGTTAATTAAAGATTGAAGAATATTAATATATATTATCTATATTTACTATTAGAATTCACTTAATAGGATAAATAGGAGATAATTTGTTTACTAATTAAATATGTATACCTAATCTACTTTCGATTCTATGGAAGCGAAAAAACTCTCATACTATTGTTTTTCATCTGAAGATGAAGTGATTTTGTATTTACGCATAAATCGTTCTACTCTGCCTTCTGTATCTATAATTTTTTGGGACCCAGTATAAAAAGGATGATTCCCTGACCAAACGTCTATATGCAGCTCTGACTGAGTTGATCCTACTGTCATAACAAGTTCCCCATCACAATATACAGGGGTTTTCGGGTTCCATTTGGGGTGGATATTTGGCTTTGGCATTATTTTTAAAGTTATAATAAAATTAATTTTTAAATTATTTAGCGTTTAGAATATTGAGGAGCTTTTCTGGCTTTTCTTAAACCATATTTTTTCCTTTCTTTAATTCTAGCATCACGCGTTAAATATCCTGCTTTTTTTAGAATGGGTCTATAGTCACTATTAATTTGACAAAGAGCACGAGTTATTCCTAATCGAATTGCCCCGGTTTGTCCAGATAATCCGCCTCCAGACACATTAATGAGAATATCAACTTCTGACTCAATCTGGGCTAACACTAATGGTTCTTTTAGAGATTGTAAATATCTAGGACTATATTGCAAATAAACATTTGCATCTATCTTATTAATAAGAATCTTACCATTCCCTTTAAGTATTCTCACTCTGGCAATTGAACATTTCCGTCGTCCCGTGGCAAAAGATGTTTTACGATTTACTTCTAATATCATAATATAATAAATATTCTATAATTCTAAATTAATAGGTTGTTGAGCCTGATGTGGGTGAGTAGCTCCTTCATATACTTTTAATTTTTTAAAAACTTGTCTCCCTAAAGGTCCTTTAGGGAGCATTCCTCTTATTGCAGTCTCCAGTATTCTGCCTGGAACTCGAGCTTGTACCTGTTCAAAAGTCTCCACCTTCATACCCCCTGGCCGCCCAGAATGTCGACGATAAAGTTTTTGCACCGGTTTATTACCCGAAATAACCACTTCAGATGCATTGATTATAATAACGAAATCTCCTGCATCTATATGGGGTGAAAAAATAGGTTTGTTTTTTCCTCTCAAAATATTACTAATCTTGGTTGAAATACGTCCTAGTCTTTTTCCTTTAGCATCGATCAAATACCATTTACAGTCTAAGTCTTTTTTATTAATTAAAAAAGTTTTATTCATGATTTTTATGGGGAATATATTAAGTATTAGTTATAGAAATCCTTTGTTATCAAAACTATTTTAAATTAAGATAATTTTTCATACCTGTTCAGTAGAAAGACGAATGCCATATCTCTTATATAAAGCTTCAATTACTTCTTCAGCCGATTTTTGACCAAAGTTTTTAATCTCAAGAAGCTGTTCTTGTGAATATTGTAGTAAATCTGAAATTAAGTGAATCTGGGCCCGCTTTAAGCAATTATAGGCTCTAACAGATAAATGTAGTTCTTCGATTGAAATTTGATTGATATTCAGCTCATCTTTCTTCGATTCTTCAATTGGGTACTCAAAGTCCAAATTTTTCAATGAATTGAAAAATCGAGTTAATAGATCAGCTGTTTTGCTAATGGCATCTTGGGGAGTGATACTACCATTAGTCCAAATTTCTAGGAGGAGAGTCTCTTTATTTTTTTTTGTTGATGAATACAGAGGATTTTCTTCGAAGGAAAAATTAACTTTCTCTACTGGCATAAACCGTGAATCGATCTGTAGGAAATCTGATGCAGTTTCATCCACTCCTCTCTGTAAACTTCTATAACCAAGACTTGTCTCTAGCCGGAACTCAAGTTCAAAAATGCTGTTGTTACAAATAGTTGCAATATATTGTCTAGGATCAACTAGCTCAATTCCAGCAGGTAACTCTAATAGACCAGCAGTGACGATACCTGGACCTTGCACCTTAATTCTACCTATCTGTGGTTCCGAAGTAATTGTTTTAAAAATCAGGGATTTAAGATTAAGTAAAATCTCTAGAACATCTTCTCTTACTCCAGGGATAGTTGAAAATTCATGGTTTACTCCTGCAATTTTAACAGAGACTATGGCAGTTCCTTCTAAATCAGACAGCAGTGTTCTTCGTAAAGCATTTCCTAGAGTTAATGCTTGGCTAGAATTTAACGGACTGATTGCAAATTGTCCATAATGTTCTCTTGGTTTATCTACACGAGATTCTAAACACTCTATTTGAAGTACAGACATAGTGAAATAATCTGGAATTTTGTTATCTTATACGCGGCGTTTTTTAGGTGGACGACATCCATTATGGGGAACAGGCGTAATATCTTTGATTTGTATAATCTTTAATCCTGTTACTTGCAAAGCTCTAATTGCTGTTTCACGACCAGAACCAGGACCATTGAGAATTACTTCTACTTGGCGCATTCCTCTATCTAAAGCTTGTTTGGCAGCTTTTTCTGAAGCTGTTTGAGCTGCGAAGGGGGTTCCTTTTTTAGCTCCTTTAAAGCCACCTGCACCTGCCGAGGACCAAGAGATTGTCTGTCCTTTTAAATCCGTAATTGTTACAATAGTATTATTAAAAGTTGATTTAATATGCGCGACCCCTAAAGTTACTTGGAATTTACTTTTTTTACTATTACTTTTTTTTAATTGTCTAGCCATATTCACCTGAATTTTTTAATACATATTTACATGCGAAAAGAAAGTTGCAGATTTATTTCCTAGGTGCTTTCTTCTTCCCTGCAACTGTTCTCTTACCACCTCTACGTGTCCTTGCATTTGTACGAGTTCGTTGGCCACGCACGGGAAGCCCTAACCGATGCCTTCTACCTCTATAACAACCAATATCCATAAGGCGTTTAATAGCTAATCCTTCAAAACGTCTTAAATCTCCTTCTACCTGGAAATGTTGATCAATAACTCGCCGAATGCTGGTAATATCTTGGTCCGTGAGATCTTTTGCTCGAATATTGGGATCTACCGAAGCCAAAGATAAGAGTTTCTGAGAACTAGACAAACCTATTCCATAGATATAAGTTAGCGCTATCTCTACACGCTTATTTCGAGGTAAATCAATTCCTGAAATTCTAGCCATTAATTTTAATACTCCTATTTAATTAACCTTGTCTTTGTTTATGTTTCGAATTACTACAGATAACCATAATTTTTCTGTGTCGTCGAATAATACGACATTTTTCGCATATTTTACGTACTGATGGTTTTACTTTCATATTTTTGTATATTTTAACTAGTTGTGTTTATAGTAAGGTTGAAATTATTTTCTAGCTTTTAACTTTCTTCTAGTGTAGTACTATAGCTTTGAGACAATAGATAAGTTCTGACTTGTTTAGCTATTTCTGTTGCAACTCCAACAAATATTAATAGTGAAGTAATACTTAAACCTTTAAAAAGTGGAAACTGCAATACAGCACCAACTACATAGGGAAAAATTCCAATGAAACAAAGAAGAGTTGCACTGATAAAACCCAGACGGTTAAGAATTGCTTTTAGGTACAGATTAGTTTGGCTACCTGGCCGAATACCTGGAATTACAACGCCCAACTTGCTTAGATTCTCCGCAATGTCATTAGGATTAATTAATAAATTAGTATAAAAACTGTTTAGTAATACAACTAACGAGTAGTAAGCAAATAGGTATAGAGGTTGACCTGGAATAACAATATAAAATAGATTCTTTATCATTATATTAGAAGATCGTTCCACAACATAGGATGGTAAAGCAATTAATAATGAACTAATTACAATTGGAATAATTGTTGCTGCATTCAATTTTAGAGGTAAGTAACTTCTAGAGTTTACAATTGAAGTTGTTCCTAATTGTCTGCTTGACAGGATCTTAATCTTTCGCTTTCCTTCAGATATGAAGATTGATATTAGAATCATAATCAAAAATAATACAATTAGTGCAAATGCTCTCACTCCTAGAGTCTCTATATTACCGTTTTGGAATATAGTAGGAATTGTTTTACTAAAACCAGTTACTATATTGACCATTACCAAGAAAGAGGAGCCGTTTCCTATTCCATATTCGGAAATTAATTCTGCTATCCACATTGTGAGTACTGATCCAGTGGTCAAAGTTAAAACAGTATCTAAAACAAATGTCGCATTCCAATTAAAGACATAAGGGCGAATCCAGTATACTACTATCAAACTTTGTGCTAGAGCCCACATAAACGTAATATAGCGCGTTCTTTGTATTAAGATTCTTTTTCCTAATTCTCCTTCTTCTTTTTGTAGTCTTTCCCATTCCGGCAGTAATTTAATGACTGCTTGCACAGATAGAGTCGCATTAAAGTAGGGACTAATTCCAAATGCCCCGATTCCTAGTGTTCTAGCTCCTCCTCCAATAATATTATTAACAAAATTAAATACAGTATTTTTTTCTAGGTTTTGAAAAAAGGATAAATTATCAACTCCTGGAATAGGTATGAAGATAGTTGTTCTGACTATCAGTAATAAAATGATTGTATATGTAAACCTTTTGATTAATTCTTTTGGTAGCTGTTCAAAGCCTTCATTTGTCATCTTAATTATGCCTTTATTAGATTATATCTAGCCAAGCTGATTTTCATAGTTTACGAATATAAGTTCTCAACTTTTATTCCTCTGCGAAGTGCTGTCATTGAAGCTGTTTGTAGATTATTTAGTGCATTAATTGTTGCTCTAGCATTGTTAAGTGGATTATTAGAGCCTAATCTTTTAGTCAAAATATTTTGAATGCCAGCTAATTCCAACACAGTTCTAGTTGAACTTCCTGCGATTACACCTGAGCCTACAGCAGAGGGACGCATAACTACTTTAGCTGCTCCCGCCTCCCCTGTTATAAAATGAGGAATCGATTGCGATTTGGTGATTGGAACATTACATAAATTTTTTTTACCATCAGCAACAGCTTTCTTAACTGCTCCTATGACATCACCAGCTTTTCCTACACCTACGCCTACTGTCCCCATTTGATTTCCAATGACAATAACAGCTCTAAAACTAAGTTTTTTACCTCCTTTCACTACTTTAGTAACTCTTCGAACTTGTACAACCCGTTCTTTCCATGGATTTTCTTGCTCTTTCCTTTTACTAGTTTTTTTTCGATTTATCATAGATCCAAGTAATAATTTATTAAAAAATCCCAATATTCTAGAAATTTAGACCATTTTCTCTCGCTGCTTCTGCTAAAGCTTTCACTCGTCCATGATATAACTTTCCTCCTCGGTCAAATACAACTTGTTTTAACCCCTTTGCAACAGCCCTTTGTGCTATAGATTCCCCTACTAAGCTGGAGGCTTTACACGTACACCCTGAACTTGATTGTAATTGGATATCTCTGTCTAAAGTAGAACTTTGGACCAATGTATATCCTCTACTGTCATCAATAATTTGAGCATATATATGTTGGTTAGATCTGTATACGCATAATCTTGGACGGCTAGAGGAACCAGTAATTTTTTTACGAATTCGTTTTCTTTTTTTTATGTTACTTATTCTGCGATTTATAAGCATAAGTTTATTTACCTTTTCCAGCTTTACCTACTTTCAGTTTGATCACTTCATTTTCATAACGAACTCCTTTACCTTTATAAGGTTCTGGTGATCGAGTGCTACGGATGTTAGCAGCTATTTGTCCTACTAACTCTTTGTTAATTCCAAAGATATTAATCATAGTATTCTTTTCTACAGAGATTACAATATTTTCGGGGGGAGTAATCGTTATAGAATGACTGTATCCCAGGTTTAGAATTAAGTTTTTTCCTTCCATTTGAGATCGATATCCAACTCCATGAATCTCTAGCTTTTGATTAAAGCCTTCTGAGACTCCGATAACTATATTATTAACTAGGGTTCGATTTAAGCCATATAGTTGTTGAGCTTTACGCGAGTCTACAGATTTTTGGACTGTAAGCTCCTGATCTTTCATAGATACGTAAATTTCTTCGGGAAGTTCATGACTTAATTCTCCCTTGGGCCCCTTAGCTGTAATTACTTGATTATTTATTTTAATTTCTACCTTGGGAGGGACTTTGATGATTTGTTTTCCTATTCTAGACATAAATTCTACCTGAATTTTTTATTTAATTACCATATATAACATAAGACTTCTCCCCCTAATCCACAGTGACGAGCTCTTTTGTCTGCCATTACACCTTGAGAAGTTGAAATAATTGCTACGCCCAACCCACCTAATACTCGAGGCAAATTAGCGTGACTACTATAAACCCGGAGTCCTGGTTTACTAATGCGTTTTAAGGCTGTAATAACTGGTTGTCTTTTTTTTCCTCTATATTTAAGAGAAATTAGAATCTGAGACTTATATCCTCTACCTACTTCTTCATAGTTACTGATAAAACCTTCTTCTCTCAAAACTTTAGTCACACTCTCTGTCATTTTGGTTGCCGGAACTTGGACAATTTGATGTTTCGCCAAATTAGCATTTCTAATGCGAGTCAGGATATCCGATATTGTGTCATTAACCACACGATTTTCTCCCAAGTATTAATTCGTAAATTTATCACCATCACTGAAAGGCATCCCCAGTTTTTTCAGTAATGCAAAGCTTTCTTGATCTGTTTTAGCACTTGTTATTATAGAAATGTTTATTCCCCTCATTTTATCTATTTCATCGTAGGAAATTTCTGGGAAAACTAATTGATCTTGTAGACCGAATGTATAGTTGCCTCTTCCATCAAAATATTTTTTACTAATTCCTCTAAAATCCCTAATTCTGGGTAGTACTAGATGTATAATGCGCTCTAAAAAAGCAAACATGTAATCTTTTCGAAGTGTAACTGACACTCCTACTGGAACATTCTCTCTTATTTTAAAACCTGCTATGGCCTTTTTAGATTTAGTGATAATAGGTTTTTGTCCTGTGATAATCGTTAGTTCTTGTATGCTCTTTTCTAGCGTTTTTGAATTTTGAGATGCTTCACCTAGACCTCTATTAATACTAATTTTGATTAACTTTGGAATCTCATGTATATTCTTATATTGAAATGTCTCTTGAAGATCTGGAACAATCTGGGAGTTATAATGTTCTTTTAATCCTTTATCAATATCCATATTATTTATTTAGTTAATCTTTTCTTGATTTTTTATTAGATAACGCACTTTATTACCTTTATCATTTTCTGTAAAAGCTATTCTACTCGCAATTTTAGTCTTTTCACTATAAAGCATCACATTAGAACTATCTACCGGTGCTTCTTTTTTAATTGTTTTACCTGCTTCTCCTTCCTGTCTTGGTTTTTGATTTTTAGTCTTTATATTAACTCCTTCCACTATTACTAATCCTGTCTTGGAAAAAATTTGGAGGATTTTTCCTACCTTTCCTTTATTGACTCCTGTAATAATTTTGACAGTATCACCCTGTTTTACGTGTAATTTTTTCTTGATACTCACAGATTTAGATTTCATTTCCTTATATTACCTCCGGAGCTAAAGAAACAATTTTTGAAAAATTTTTTTCTCTTAGTTCTCTGGCCACAGGACCAAAGATGCGAGTGCCTCTAGGATTATTATCCTGGTTTATAATAACAGCAGCGTTATCATCAAAACGGATAGTCATTCCGTCTGGTCTTTGGATACTTTTGCGTGTACGTACAATTACCGCTTTTACTACATCAGAACGTTTTACTGTCATATTCGGAATAGCTTCTTTGACTACTCCTACGATAATATTGCCAATTTTAGCGCTAGATCTGTTACTGGTCCCTAAAACCTGTATACACATTAGTTTTTTGGCACCACTATTATCTGCTACATTAAGACATGTTTGAGCTTGAATCATAAAGTATATGTTTTTTTAATTATCTTGGTGATTTCGATACTATATCTATAACTCTCCAGCGTTTTGTGCGACTGATAGGACGCGTTTCCTGGATACGCAAAGTATCCCCTATTTTATAATCATTCTCATTCTCAACGTGAACTTTGTAACGTTTCGTGCGGATCATTGTTTTCCCGTACTTAGAATGAAGAACTTTGTTCGCTACTGCTAGAACCAGAGTTTTCATCATTTTATTACTAATAACAATACCTACTTTTTCTTTAACACTCATAAATATTAAGTCTCCAAACTTTTTCTATGTTCTTTTTCGATCATTAATAGTTGGCTTAATCGATGTTTAGTATGTTTAAATAGATGTGGTTTAAATGATTGTCTAGTTGCTTTTTTTAATTCCAAGTCAAATAATTCTCGTTTGTTCAATAGAATTGCACTTTGAATTTCAGATAAATTTAAATTTCGGACCTCTGATATCTTAGGTAAAGCCATATATTTATTTTTTCACTAAAAACTTTGTTTTTATAGGTAATTTGTATGAAGCTATTTTCATTGCTGCCTCTGCAATTTCTGGTGAAACCCCCGACATCTCAAATAAAATATGCCCAGGCTTAATTACAGCTACCCAATAGTCTAAGGCTCCCTTCCCGGCTCCCATACGACTTTCAGCAGCTCTTGCTGTAACAGGTTTATCTGGAAATACTCTAATCCATAATTTCCCACCCCGACGCACATATCTTGTGATTGTTCGTCTTGTCGCTTCGATTTGTCTTGACGTTAGCCAAACTGGCTCTAAAGCTTGTAGACCATATTCTCCAAAAGAGATGATATTACCTCTACTAGCACTTCCTTTAAGACGTCCTCTGTGTTGTTTGCGAAACTTAGTTCGTTTTGGACTAAGCACTTTAACCTCCTAAAAAAATATATATTACTAGATACTTGAAATTAGTCTAAAGAAATAGATTCTCTTTATTCAATATTTCACCTTTAAATAACCAAACCTTTATTCCAAGTATACCGTATGTTGTATAGGCAACTTGGTGTGTATAATCAATATCTGCTCTTAAAGTTTGAAGCGGTACTCTACCTTCTCTGACCCACTCACTTCTTGCGATCTCTGCTCCATTTAGTCGACCTGAAATTTGTACTTTTATCCCTTTGATATTCGCTTTTTGTGCTCTTTGAATTGCTGATTTTACAATTCGACGAAAATTTACTTGCTTTGTTTCAAGATGACTGGCGATATCTTTGGCAATTAAAGACGCCTCCAAACCAGGTTCTACCTCGTATACTTTAACTCTTATCTTAACTTCTGGATTCAGCAAATTTTGTAGTCGCTGCCTTAAATCTTCAAGACCACTTCCCATTCTCCCTAAAATGATGGAGGGAGATCCTGAATAAATTTCTACTTCTATCTGATCAAAGCGTCGACTAATTTGTATTCTTGAGATTTGAGCTTCGCTAAATTGAGCTGTAATATAGCTACGCATCTGATAATCTTCTTGTAACAATACGGAATAGTTTTTGGGCTTAGCAAACCACAGAGACCTATGTGTTTGCGTTACACCAAGACGGAAACCTAACGGATGAATCTTCTGTCCCACAATATCTTCCTAAGATTAAGTTATTTTTTCTTGTACTTGCACTGTAATATGGCAAGTTGGCTTTCTAATAGGATAACCTCGGCCTTGGGCTCGTGGTCTGAAACGCTTTAGAATAGGGCCTTTATCGCCATAGGTATTGACTATTTGTAATTTACTTTTAGCTATACCATAATTATGCTCTGCATTAGAGGCTGCTGACTGTAATACTTGTAAAATAAGGCGGCTACTACGGTATGGCATAAATTGTAAAATTAAAACAGCTTCTGTATAACTTTTTCCTCTGATTTGATCCAACACCCGTCTAACCTTAGAAGGAGAAGTTCTAATATATCTTCCTACAGCTGTGGCTATTGTTTGATTAGTCATAAAAATGTCTTTTTAACGTTTAGATTTTCTATCACTCTTAACATGTGTTCTAAATGTTCTGGTAGGAACAAATTCACCTAGCTTATGTCCAACCATCTGGTCTGAAATAAAAACGGGAAAATGCTGTTTACCATTATATACTGCGATTGTATAACCTACCATAGAAGGTAATATCGTCGATGAACGAGACCAAGTTTTAATTACTTGTTTTTTATCTAGTTTGGCAACTTGCTTCCATAAGCTAGCTGCTACAAAAGGTCCTTTATGTAATGAACGTCCCATAATTTTTATCAAATCAATTTTTATTATTTTTTTCTACGGCGGACGATATTTGCATCACTATATTTCTTTTTTTTACGTGTTTTTACACCTAGAGCAGGTCTCCCAGTAGGTGTAACTGGACGAACTTTGCCAATAGGAGACCTCCCTTCTCCACCGCCATGAGGGTGATCTACGGGATTTTTAGCAACTCCTCGCACATGAGGTTTTTTACCTAACCATCGATTTCTTCCAGCTTTACCTATAGTAATGTTACAGGCATCTATATTGCCTATTTGGCCAATAGTAGCGTAGCAACAGGAGTGGATTTGTCGAATCTCGCTTGATGGTAATTTTAGAGTTACGTAGTTATTATCCTTAGCTATAATTTGTGCAGCTGTTCCTGCGGCACGTACTATTTGCCCTCCTCTACCTGGAATTAATTCTACATTATGAACTGCAGTTCCCAATGGTAATCTACCTATAGGTAAGGCATTTCCAATCTCAAAAGGAGCATTGGAACCTGAAACTACTTCAGAGCCTACTTGTAATGAACGTGGATGCAAAATATATCTTTTTATACCATTGGAGTAGTGTAATAAAGCAATTCTAGCATTTCTATTAGGATCATACTCAATTGAAGCCACTTTAGCAAAAATCCCATGTAATTTTCTTTTAAAGTCAATTAGACGAAATCTTTTTTTATGTCTTCCTCCTCTATTTCTAACAGTAATAACTCCATGATTATTGTGACCTGCTGGATTATGTTTTGTCCGAACTAGAGATTTCTCAGGTTTACTTCGTGTTAGTTCTGAGAAGGTCGAAACTGTCCGATTGCGGGTGCTAGGAGTATATGCTCTATATAAACGGATTGCCATATTAATACTCTAAAAATTAATTTTAATGAAATAAGATAAAGTCAATTATTTATTCTTCTGGAAATAAGTTAATTGATTCTCCAGGTGCCAATTTTACAATTGCACGTTTGTAATGTGGACGATAGCCTACAAATTTCCCTATTCTCCTTTTTTTTCTTGGTAGATGACTCGTGTTCACCCCAATCACTTGGACTTGAAAAATTAATTCAATACTTTTTTTTATCAGTTTTTTATTTGTTTTTGGATCAACTAAAAAAGAATACTGATTATTTTCAAAAAGTCGCGTGGTTTTATCTGTAATAATAGGACTTTTTATGATATCTAAGCTATGAGCTAGTGGATGTTTTTCTTTATTCATTAAAAACCTCTTGAATTATAGAAATAGCTTCTTTTGTAATTACGATATGTTCTGCACCTAATAGGTCGAGAATATTTAAATTGGCGGCATTCAGCATTTTTACCTGAGGAATATTCCTTAAAGATAAAAAAATATTTTTGTTTTGAGATTCGCTAATAATCAGTGTCTTTTGATTTAAATCTATAGACCAACGCTTCAGTAATTCAGCCATTGCTCGAGTTGATGGAACGGAGAAATAGGAATCAATACTTTCTACTACTAAGGTTTTGTTATATTTATTGTGCAGCAAAGTTCGCAAAGCTAGACGCCATTCTTTACGATTCATTTTTTTGCGATAGGAACGAGTTTTGGGGCCAAAAGTAACACCTCCACCTTTCCACAGAGGTGAACGATTCGATCCTGCCCTAGCTTTTCCACTTCCCTTTTGTTTCCAAGGTTTTTTTCCTCCCCCGCGGACTTCACTTCGAGTTTTAGTAGACGCAGTTCCTTGTCTTTGTTCTGCCTGTTGTTTAACCATAGCACGATGTACTAAATAGGAAGACTTGACAGTGGCTATTTTTAAACTTATAGTTGATTTACTGCTTGTATTACCTTCAGTATCGTATATAGAATATTCTAGTTCTGTTTGAATTACCATACTTAAATTATTTTCTGGAGTATATTAATAAAACTATTTCTTTTTAATCACAAGTAAGTTTCCCATTTTTCCTGGCACACTACCCTTTACAACTAATAAATGATCAGTATTATTAATATGGATAATTTCTAAATTTTTAATAGTTGTTTTTTGATTTCCTAAATGCCCTGCCATTTTTTTCCCGGGATAAACGCGGCCTGGCGTTGTACCAGGACCAATTGAACCAGGTTGTCGATGATTTTTTGATCCATGAGACATAGGGCCTCGACCAAAATTATGCCTTTTTTGATATCCAGAGAATCCTTTCCCGATATTTTTACCTGTTATATCCAATAGTTCTCCAACTTGGAATCTATCAACGGTGAGTAAATCTCCACAGTTATAAGTTTCAATATTATCTACTTTAAATTCCTTAAGATATTTCAGAGGGGGAGTATTTGTCTTTTTCAAATGTCCCAGTAAGGGCTTATTTAGATGCTTAGACATTACTTCCCCGAAGCCAATTTGAATAGCTTCATATTGATGCTCATTTTTATTTTTTACTTGTGTAACTATGCATGGTCCTGCTTTGATAATTGTAACAGGTATTGCTAAGCCTGAAGTATCAAAAATTTGAGTCATTCCTACTTTTTTTCCAATTATGCCGATAGACATAGAATGATAAATCTCCTTTAATATATTTTGCAAACAAACAACATTTAAAATTCTATATTTAAATATAAGAAAGAATATAAATATACCCTTTAAACAAGAATAATATATAAATTATATTTTAATATATTGATAGCCTCTTTGCAATGTACGACTCCGCACAAATCCGCTGAACTCGTGTAATGGTCGGAAATTACGGCTTTACCTGGGATAATATTTGTGTAATGATATTACTATCATTAATTATTAGAGGTAATAAACTGTTTATATGGGAAAAGTTGTTGGTATAGATTTAGGTACGACCAATTCTGTAGTTGCCGTCATTGAGGGAGGAAAACCTACAGTTATTCCGAACAAAGAAGGAGGAAGGACCACAGCCTCTGTTGTGGCTTATACAAAAACTGGTGAGCAACTTGTCGGACAAATAGCTAGACGTCAGGCCGTTATTAATCCTGAGAATACTTTTTATTCAGTTAAAAGATTTTTAGGGCGCAAATTGGAAGAAGTTGCAGAAGAGTTAAGACAAGTATCTTATCAGATGCACGCAGATTCAAACGGGAACATAAAATTTCACTGTTCTAATCTGAACAAAGATTTTGCACCTGAAGAAATTTCGGCACAAGTACTTAGAAAGTTGGTCGAAGATGCTAGTAAATATTTAGGTGAAACTATTTCTCAAGCTGTTATTACTGTCCCTGCATACTTTAATGATTCACAGAGACAAGCTACTAAAAATGCAGGAAGAATTGCGGGCTTAGAAGTTTTAAGGATTATTAACGAGCCTACAGCAGCTTCATTATCCTACGGATTAGACAAAAAGGATAATGAAACTATTTTAGTATTTGATTTAGGAGGAGGTACTTTTGATGTCTCTATATTGGAAGTAGGTGATGGAGTATTTGAAGTCTTATCAACTTCTGGGGACACCCATCTAGGCGGAGATGACTTTGATAAAAAGATAGTAGATTGGCTAAAAGAAGAGTTCTATCAAGAAGAAAAAATTGATTTGTCCAAAGACATGCAAGCTCTTCAGAGGTTAACTGAAGCCGCTGAGAAAGCTAAAATTGAGTTATCAAATTTAACTCAAGCGGATATAAATTTACCTTTTATTGCAAATACCGATACCGGTCCTAAACATTTAGAAAGAACTTTAACAAGAGCAAAATTTGAAGAACTGTGTAATGATTTGATTGATAGATGCAAGACCCCAGTAAACAATGCTTTAAAAGATGCTAAATTGAATAACTCCAAGATTGATGAGGTTGTTTTGGTTGGAGGATCTACAAGAATTCCAGCTATCCAGGAAGTAGTTAAAAACTTAATTGGAAAAGAACCCAATCGAAGTGTTAACCCTGATGAAGTTGTAGCAATTGGAGCGGCTGTTCAGGCTGGAGTATTGGCTGGAGAAGTTAAAGATATTTTATTGCTAGATGTTACTCCTTTATCTTTAGGGGTGGATACAGTTGGTGGAGTGATGATTAAAATTATTCCTAGAAATACAACCATTCCTACCAAAAAATCTGAGATTTTTTCTACTGCAGTGGATAACCAACCTAATGTAGAGATTCAAGTCTTACAAGGGGAAAGAGAATTCACAAAAGACAATAAGAGTTTAGGAACATTTAGATTGGATGGTATCTTACCTGCACCTAGAGGTATACCTCAGATTGAAGTAACGTTTGACATTGATGCTAATGGAATTTTATCTGTAACGGCCAAAGATAAAGGAAGTGGAAAAGAACAATCTATAGTTATAACTGGAGCCTCAACATTACCCAAAGAAGAAGTTGAAGAGATGGTTCAAGAAGCAGAAAAGAATGCTACCGTTGATAAGGAGAAAAGAGAAAAAGTAGATTTGAAAAATCAATCTGATTCTTTAGCCTATCAAGCTGAAAAGCAGTTATCTGAGTTGAGCGATAAAATTGAAGCCACTGATAAAGAACAAATAGAAACTTTAATTAAGAAATTAAAAGATGATATAAATAATGAAGACTATGAAGCCATGAAGATTTCGAATAAAGAACTTCAAGAGGGTCTAATGAAAATCGGACAAAAAGTATATTCTAAACAAGATGCAGCAAGTGAAGGCCAAAAAGGGAAAGAAGATAATACTGTAATTGATGCTGATTTTTCAGAAACTTAAATTGTTATTACAGTAACCTGAAGGACTTAAAATATTCCTCAGGTTACTGTAATAACAATTTAAGTTTCTAGAAAATCTGCTAACTAGTTAAGATTATGAAGATTAATGCCTATTATATATAATGTAACAAGTAAAAATACTTGTTGCATTATTATGAGTTTTATTTATTTAAATATAAAAATTAGTTACTATGAGAAATCTAGATAATAGTATCATGAGTAGTTTTCCAACTACTACACAGAATTTAAGAAATTGTTTTAGTTATCCAGCGTTGACGCGTGAAAAAGACGCGTGCGGCGTCGGTATGGTAGTAAATCAATTTAATAAGCCGAGTCACACACTTGTAATGAAGGCATTAGAAGCATTAAATTGCATGGAACATCGTGGAGGATGTAGTGCGGATAATGATTCCGGAGATGGTGCTGGGATTACAACAAGTATTCCTTGGAAACTCTTTGAAAGCTTTCTGACAAAACAGTTAATTTCATCCTATGACAGGAGTCAAACTGGAGTAGGAATGCTATTTCTACCAACAAACGCTGTAAAAGAAAGTAAAGAAATTATTGAATGGGTAGTGAAGGAAGAGGGGTTTCAATTATTAGGTTGGCGGAGAGTACCCATTGTAGAAGAAATTTTAGGAAGAGAAGCCAGACTAAATAAACCTATAATTGAGCAAATTTTCATTCAATCTTCTAAAAGTAAACTAAATGATAAAGTTTTGGAAAGAGATTTTTACCTTTTACGGAAAAAGATAGAAAAAACTATTGCGAGTACATCTAGTCATTGGGCATCAAATTTCTATGTTTGTTCCTTATCTTCAAAGATGATTGTTTATAAAGGAATGGTAAGGTCTACAGTTTTAGGACAATTTTATCAGGACTTACATCATCCGGATTATGAAGCATCTTTTGGATTGTATCATAGGAGATTTAGTACGAATACTATGCCTAAATGGCCTTTAGCACAACCTATGCGTTTTATCGCACATAATGGAGAAATCAATACTTTACTGGGAAATCTTAATTGGATGAAGTCCAGAGAAGCCAGACTTGAACATTCTTATTGGAGTGAGAAACTTGATGATTTAAAACCTATTGTTAATCAAGAAAATAGTGATTCAGCTAACTTAGATGCTGTAGTTGAGTTACTTGTTAACTCAGGTAGAGATCCAGAAGAAGCTTTGATGATTTTAGTTCCTGAAGCATATCTGAATCAACCTGAGTTAAACAATAATTCTGAGATTACCGACTTTTATGAATATTATTCTGGCATACAAGAAGCTTGGGATGGACCTGCTTTAGTTGCATTTACAGATGGTAATAAAATTGGTGCTACGCTAGATAGAAACGGGTTACGACCTGCTCGATATTGTATAACTGATGACAATTTAGTGATTATATCCTCGGAAGCTGGTGTTGTTAATATTGAGCCTTCCCAGATTATTCATCAAGGAAGACTAGGGCCTGGTCAGATGATTGTAATTGATTTAACAACCCATAATATTTTGGAAAATTGGACAATTAAAAAAGAAGTTGCAAGTAGATTCTCTTATGGAGAATGGATCAAACAACATCGTCATTCTTTGACAACAGGCGTAGATGAACTAATCAAAGATTCTATCATGTCTAGTGAAAATTTGTGGAGATGGCAGACGGCTTTTGGCTATACTACTGAAGATGTTGAACTTGTGATTGAACACATGGCTAGTCAAGCAAAAGAACCCACATTTTGCATGGGCGATGATATTCCCTTAGCAGTACTATCTAATAAAACGCACCTCTTATATGATTATCTTAAGCAACGCTTTGCTCAAGTAACTAATCCAGCTATGGATCCACTAAGAGAAAACCTAGTTATGTCTTTACAGGTATCAGTAGGTAAAAAAGGTAACTTTCTTGAAAGAGATCCTTATGCAGCTAAATTATTACATTTAGATTCTCCAGTTCTGTTCGAAAATAATTTGCTGGAAATTCAAAATAGTGATTTCAAAGTAACTAAACTAAAAACATCTTTTGATATAGAAGAAGGTAGCATAAGTTTAAAAAATGCTTTGAAAAACTTAGCAGGGCAAGCGGTTCAAGCTGTTGAAAATAAAACCGAGATTTTAATTTTATCAGATAAATTGCAGGATTTAGATTTAAAAGAACCATTCATTCCACCTTTACTAGCAATAGGAACAGTGCATCATGCTTTGATTGCCAAAGGTTTAAGACAAGAGGTTTCCTTACTAGTAGAGACTGGACAATGTTGGAGCACTCATCACTTCGCATGTCTTATCGGTTATGGGGCAAGTGCAGTATGCCCATACCTAGCGTTGGAAACTACAAGACATTGGTTTAATAATCCAAAAACACAAAATTTAATAGAAAAGGGTAAGTTACCACAATGTTCTGTTGAAAGTGCTCAGTATAATTACAAAGCTGCAGTGGAAGCTGGTTTACTCAAAATTCTTTCTAAGATGGGTATCTCTTTATTATCTAGCTACCATGGAGCTCAAATCTTTGAGGCATTAGGATTAGGTAACGAAGTTATTAATTTAGCTTTTTGTGGCACTAGTTCACGTATTGGAGGATTAAGCCTGGCAGAACTCACATCTGAAGTAGTTAATTTACATAAATCTGCTTTCTCAGAAGAAAAGAAAAAGAAATTAGCTAATTATGGTTTCATTCAGTATAGATCTGGTGGTGAATATCATGTCAATACACCAGAAATGTCTAAAACTCTACACAAGGCAGTTAGAGGCTATAATTTAGGCCATTATAATACTTATAGAGATTTACTGTATAAACGTCCTGCAACTACTTTACGAGATTTAATTGAATTCATTAGTGATCAACCACCTATTCCAATTGAACAAGTAGAACCTACGCACATTATTTTAGAAAGATTTTGTACAGGTGGTATGTCATTAGGAGCTTTATCTAAAGAGACTCATGAAACTCTGGCTATTGCTATGAATAGAATTGGAGGTAAATCTAACTCTGGGGAAGGGGGAGAAGATCCTATTCGTTTTTCAATCCTGAAAGATGTGGATGAATTGACTGGGAAATCAGAGTTATTTCCACATTTAAAAGGCCTTAAAAATGGAGATACAGCTAATTCTGCTATCAAACAAATTGCTTCTGGTAGATTTGGCGTTAACCCAGAATACTTAGTTAATTGCCAGCAATTAGAAATTAAAATTGCACAGGGTGCTAAGCCTGGAGAAGGAGGCCAATTACCAGGTAAAAAAATCGATGAGTATATTGCCTCTTTAAGAGCCTCGAAAGCTGGAGTAACATTAATTTCTCCTCCGCCTCACCATGACATTTATTCTATTGAAGATTTAGCTCAATTGATATTTGATCTTCATCAAATTAATCCTCAGGCTAAAGTTTCAGTTAAACTGGTTGCAGAAATTGGAATTGGTACAATTGCAGCTGGTGTGGCTAAAGGAAATGCAGATATTATTCAAGTTTCAGGACATGATGGTGGAACTGGAGCATCTCCTTTAAGTTCTATTAAGCATGCTGGCAGTCCATGGGAATTAGGTTTAACAGAAGTTCATCAAGTATTATTAGAAAATAATTTGCGAGATCGCGTTATTCTACGTGTAGATGGAGGTCTACGCACAGGATTAGATACAATTCTAGCTGCCTTGATGGGAGCAGAAGAATTTGGCTTTGGAACTGTAGCTATGATTGCTACAGGGTGCATTATGGCAAGAATATGCCACACGAATAGTTGTCCAGTAGGTGTTGCCACTCAAAAAGAAAACTTAAGAGCGCGTTTTCCTGGAGTACCTGAAGCATTGGTAAATTTCTTTTTATTTTTAGCAGAAGAAATTAGAGAAATTCTAGCCTTTAGCGGATATACCTCATTAAATGATATTATAGGTAGAACAGATCTATTACAACAAAAGTCAGACGTTATTTTAGCTAAAACTAAACAACTAAAACTTGAATCATTACTGCAGGTCCCTAACCAAAATACTGCACAACGTAACTGGTTAATACATTCTAGTACGCACAGTAATGGGGCAGTTTTAGATGATGATATTTTAGCTTTACCAGAGGTAAAAGACGCCATTCAACATCATACAGAACTAGATAAGCATTTAAAAATTACAAATACTGACCGTACTGTAGGAGCTAGAATTTCAGGTAAGATTGCAAAAAAATATGGTAACAGTGGTTTTAAGGGAAAAATTAATCTTAATTTCTATGGAAGCGCAGGGCAAAGTTTCGGTGCTTTTCTACTTCCTGGATTGAATCTGAGACTAGTTGGAGAAGCTAATGATTATGTTGGAAAGGGAATTCATGGTGGCGAGATTATAATTATACCCCCTAGTGAAAGAAATCCTCTTCATAAGTCTCAAGTAATTATGGGAAATACTTGTCTTTACGGTGCAACTGGAGGAATTCTGCTTGCTAGAGGTGAGGCGGGAGAAAGATTTGCGGTAAGAAATTCTAAAGCTATTGCTGTTGTTGAAGGAGTTGGCGATCACTGTTGCGAATATATGACTGGTGGGATTATTGTTGTTTTGGGTAGACATGGAAGAAATATTGGCGCCGGCATGACTGGTGGATTAGGTTATTTTTTAGATACAAATGACACCTTAATAAGTAAATTAAATAAAGATACGGTACAAGCTCAACGCATTTTAACTAAAGAAGGTGAAAATCAACTTAAATACTTATTAAAACAACATGCCTCTAAAACTGGTAGTCCTAAAGCTCACCAGATATTGGAACAATGGCCTTCTAGTATGTCTCAGTTTTGGCAATTAGTCCCTGAAGCAGAGAAAAACTTACCCGAAACTAATCCGGCATATAGTCAACTAGCGTACTTAAATACATAATCAGGTAATTTATTCTTCAACCAATAAATATAATATCTTATTCACTTTTCTAGCTAAGTGAAGTAAAATATAAAAAAATTATAATTCTATTAATCATATGGCAAAGTAAAATTTTTAATGTGCGACATAGAGTACTTTGCTGTATACAAAAAAAATAACACCTTTAAAGCTAAAGAAGAAAGGTAACTGATAGCAGTTTTAGCTAGGCTTTGTTTTTAAATACGAAATAGTTATCAAATTATAAATCTTCATTCATTAAAATATAGATATATATATTAGCCTAGATAAAGATTTCAGAGTATTAAACTAAAAGAGCTCGAAGTAATTAACAGTAGATTAAACATGGAAGATAAATTAATAAGATCAAATATTTAATTTATTTATGATTCTTAACTAGTTAAAATTTGATAAAAGTTAACAACTTATTATTCAAAAATCTAAGAAGATTCTAATAGATATCTCGAATTAGTTAATATTTTAAACTTAAATTTAAGAAAGTTTACCTGAAATAAAATTTTAATAATGTATATTAAGTTAAACTTGAGCCGTATGCGAAGAGATTTGCATGTACGGTTCTTAGAGAGACGAATATCTACTCAGTAAATTCAGGAGTTTTTCCCCATGGCTCATAATGTAAAGGTATATGATACTTGTATTGGTTGTGTGCGTATTGATATTAAATTAGAAAAAAATAACTAACTTAACTTCAAGTAAGTAAAACCGCATGTTATTTTGTAACGAGAGTTATGGCTAAAGTTAATTTTACTTGAAATTATTTTACTATACAGATACAAGATCTTTTCTCAAAACATAGGAAAGTATAACCTTTCATTTTTTTACTTATTTAAATCAAAATAGCCTAAAATTTACGACTCATTAATTTAAAAATCAATAATAACTTTTATAGTGGTAGAACCTAATTTTGGTAGATTACAATAGATTTTTGTAATTAAAGAGCTATATGCTAAGAAATTAGCCCGTATAGTTCGTGAAAGGATTTAAAATACAATAACAAATCTAATTCATACTCAATGTGTAAGAGCTTGTCCCTGTGATGTTTTAGAGATGGTGCCTTGGGATGGCTGTAAAGCTAAACAGATAGCCTCAGCTCCAAGAACAGAAGATTGCATTGGTTGCAAACGCTGTGAAACAGCTTGCCCTACAGATTTTTTAAGTGTACGGGTTTACCTGGGAGGTGAAACTACAAGAAGTTTAGGTTTGGCATATTAATCTTTTGACAACCATAGATATTTTCATATCAAAAATTCAGATTGAGTCTAAAATCTCATTCTGAATTTTTAAATTCATATTTATAATTTTATAATCTAGAAAAAGCTAATTTAATCTTCTCCAAAACAATCAAAGACAATTAAAATATTATGACAATTGATTTAACTGATGCCTTAACTGAACGTAATCTATTGAAGGTAATTACAGGTATTAATAATTTTAATGTTGATAAGGTTTCTCAGATTGCATCAGCTGCAGAATTAGGTAGAGCAACGTATATAGATATTGCTGCAAATGATTATTTAGTGGATATTGTAAGGCAACAAACTCAGATTCCTATATGTATATCATCTATTGACCCCAGCAATCTTTATAAATGTATTCGTAATGGTGCACAAATAGTTGAAATTGGCAATTATGATTCATTCTATAGACAAGGATTTAATTTTAGCATAGACAGAATTTTACTCATAGCCAAGCAAATCAAGGATTACTTTCCTGAAATAACCTTGTGTGTTACTATCCCCCATCACCTGTCGATTAAAAAACAAATTTACCTAGCCCAGAGGCTACAAGAAATTAACGTTGATTTTCTACAAACTGAAGGTATTAGTAGCCATCGAGAATACGAATTAAAAACTGATAAGATCTCAACCCCTATCAATAAAATAGCATCTACATTATCAACAACTTATGCTATCTCCAAAGCAGTACCTCTCCCTATCATAACTGCTTCTGGAATTTCGCATATGACAAGTCTTATTGCAATTAAATATGGGGCTTCCGGTATAGGAATCGGCAATGCTATACAACAATTAAATGGTATTCAAGATATGACAAATTTTATAAAAATTATTAAAAGAAAACTCACACATGATTCTATTCAGGAGATTGACTATAAACTAAGCACAATCTGCTCATCGGTAATTTCTCCAAAAAAGGAACTTTTGTTAAATCATTAATTAGCTACCAAAAATAAATAATTTACCGCTACCAATGCATATGAGTTCAACAAAAAAACTGGTCGTATCGCAATTAAATGTTAAATATTCTAGCCAAGTAATTTTGGAAAATATTAATTTTCATGTTTTTACAGGCAAAATTATTGGTATTATTGGACCAAATGGGGCTGGAAAAAGTACTCTTTTGAAAGCAATTCTAGGGCTTCTACCTCAGTCTTCAGCTCAAATTTTATATAATGGAACTAATCTCACTAAACAGAAAAGTAAAATAGCATACGTCCCTCAAAGATCTCAAATTGACTGGGATTAATGCGACATGCTCATTATTATTTACAATAAATAAATAAAATTTTAATACCTCAAGAAGGTAAGCAATTAAGATTTAAATATTTACAATAAGTTTAACCTGAATCTTTTCTTAAATCTATATCAAGATAGAGCGTATAATTGATTAATCTGCACTAAACCATGCGAGTAGTTTATCTGAAGGTAATATTCTTGAACAATTGTAAATTAGTCTGTAGATGATAGTAAGTGATTATTAATAATTTTCCGGAGAGTTAAACATAACATGAGATTATTGATCAAGATTCTTTTTTAGTTTATAGGTTAATCCATGAATTAATAAATCTTATACTATATAAGAGTAAACTAGAGAAAGTAATTTTACCAGAGAGATAAAGATTACTTGAGCCGTATGCGAGGAGACTTGCACGTACGATTCTTTAGGAGAAACATGTAATTTTATTTTCTACCTTATTCCTATAACAGTTCAGGATGTTGCTTTAATGGGTCAGACTTGCAATACTTCTTGGGGACAGGACTATTCAAAAAAAAGCTATGAATTAGTAGATTATGCTTTAAATAAATTAGGCTTATACCATTTGAAGAAGAATCGTATTGGCGAATTATCTGGAGGTCAGCAGCAAAAAGTATTTTTAGCTAGGTCACTAGTACAAGAGGCTGAGATTCTTTTTTTGGATGAACCTTTAGTAGGGGTTGACTATAAAACTCAAGGTGCGACTCGAAGTTACTAATACCAGAGCTTAGATTAGAATATTAAAATAACTATTTTTTGGGTAGACACCTTAGAGCGTCAAGCTATTCAAGTGAGAATTGATTTTAAGGAAAGTAGAATATCTTTAGCTTTGTTTCAAAATTTAAAAGGAAGTTCGTCGCTATATCTTGAGATAGAGGTCGTAATTTAACAGGCTCTCGAAGCTTATAATATCTTTAACCTTAAAATCTGAGGGTATTAGATAAAACGTGATTATATTAAAGCTTTAATTAATGTACATAATTAATAAAAAGTTTTTTTATTTGATTATTTGGAATAAGTTCTATTATTATATAACTTATATGAGATACTATGGTGTCGATCTAAATAAGCCAACTAAAATAAGTACTTTTGTTGGTAAAGCCGTATGCAAGGAGATTTGCTCGTACGGTCTTTTTAGCAGATCATATCATGATCTAGCCGTTACATTATTTTTAATCTCTTACAAGAGCTTAGCCATGACAATAAGCTAATAATTATTATTCATCATGATTTGGGTGATGTGCTTAAGTATTTTGATGAACTAATTCTAATAAATCAAATACTCGTAGCACAAGGTAGATGCTCACAGGTATTAGAAAATAAATTATTATCTTTAGCTTATAAAGACAGCTAGTAAACAATGAGTAAAACATAATTCAGGTATCTTTCAGATTTGATAGTGTTTCTAGAGCATTAAAAAGAAAAATCTTAATATTTTTTAATTCTTAATTTCTTTTTTATAGCTCGTCATAATAATATATAGAAAAATTAACTACTCGAAAAGTTATAAATTATAAGATTGATATTGATAACATTTAAATTTAGGAGACAATAGATAAATGAAATTAGCATATTGGATGTTATGAGCTTCAGTGGAGGAATATAGAATCAAAGTATCTTTAAAATAGTAATTTGTATTTGGTATTTATTTTGATCAATATAATATAAAGATATAATTTAATAAGAGGTCGCTGAAGATTAAATACAATGCCCTTTCAGTACATTGAAATCTAAATTCTGAGAAATAAATACATTCATTTTATTACTTCTAAAACGTATTTGGGGTTAATAATCTTAGAAACTCATATGACTATATTCTCTAAATAAGAGAAACCCTATCACAAAATTTAATAAGACAAAATCCCGATAATAGAATTAACTCCGATTATATTATTTGTGTAGGGAAATGATTATAAAAAAAGCAAATATTTGATATTAACAATCAGAATATGATTTTTTAATCTTGACTGAAAAGAAGAGCTGAATTTTATAAGCTAGGGGACTAAAAATGTTCTTTAGTTGAGCCGTATGTTGGGAAACTAGCATGTACGGTTCTCAGGGAGTTTATTAGAACTACCCAATTATGCAGGTCCCGCCCATATTGGAACATTGAGAATAGCTAGTTCATTCAAAAACGTACATGCTATTATGCATGCACCTTTAGGCGATGACTATTTTAATGTTATGCAATCTATGCTTGAAAGAGAGAGAGATTTTACTCCTGTAACCGCAAGCATTGTAGATCGCCATGTGTTAGCTCAAGGATCAAAAGAGAAAGTTATTAATAATATAAATAGAAAAGATAAAGAAGAGAATCCCGACCTTGTAGTTTTAACACCTACGTGTACTTCTAGCATTCTACAAGAAGATCTTGCTAATTTTGTAACTCGAGCCTCTTATGAGTCTCAAGCTGATGTTTTACTTGCTGATGTTAATCACGTGCGACCTGTTTTCCCTTAAATTTAATATGAGAGGTTAAGATCAATTTTATTGATCTTAATAGATAAAACTAGATACTATCTAAACATGATTAATACTGAATCTTTTATGTCAAAGCCGAGTTAGTTTAAATTCTCATAAGCTAAAATAAATATATGAACCATTAAAAACTTCCTAGATTTAAGTTTTTTCATAATCAAAACCAATCTCAATACTTGAGTAAGTTTGTGGTTAACTTTACACAAGTTCCAAACAAAGAAAGGAAAGAAAAAGTGGTATTTACAGCTTATCAATAGTTTTCTCTTAAACTGGAAATTTTTATATGATATAAAAGTTGAAGAATTACTCTAATGTGAATTTAATTAGAATTTAATTCATATAAACTAACAAAGTTGAAGTTTATAAGTGAGCCGTATGCGGAGAAATTCGCACGTACGGTTCTGGAACCGAAATAAAATAGCTAATATTTATTTAAGGTTTTTATAGAATTAGTGAATTACAAGCAGCTGATAAAACTCTTGAACAAATCGTTAGATTTTACATTGATAAAGAGGGGCCTGAATTTATCAGTAAAATTACCAAAACAAAAAAACCATCCGTAAATATTATAGGTGGATTTACTCTAGGATTTCATAATCAGCATGACATAAGTGAACTCAAAAAAATATTTGCTGAACTTGATATTGACATAAACCTAATTATTCCAGATGGGACATATGTCCATCAGTTAAAAGATCTTCCCCGTGCTTGGTTAAACATAGTACCCTATCGTGAGACTGGATTGAAAACAGCTGAGTATTTAAACAGCAAGTTCAAAATCCCTTATGTTGATGAAACTCCTATGGGACTAAAGCAAATTGCTAGCTTTCTCAGACAAATTCAAAAAATCTTAGTATCTCAAGGATGGGAATGTAATTTCGAAGAGTATATTACTAACCAAACTTACTTTGTCTCTCAGGCAGCTTGGTTTTCGAGATCAGTAGACTGCCAAAACTTAATTGGTAAGAAAGCCGTTGTATTTGGTGATGCCACACATGCTGCAAATTTTGCTAAAATTTTACATTATGAAATGGGAATTAAAGTAATTTGGGCTGGTACTTATTGCCAATATGACGCTGATTGGTTTAAAAAAGAAGTTTCTAGTTTCTGTGACGAAGTAGTCATTACAGATGACTATAATTTAATGGCTAGCTTAATAGCTAAAAGCGAACCCGATGCAATTTTTGGCACTCAAATGGAAAGACATATCGGCAAAAGAATGAATATTCCATGTGGGGTTATTTCTTCTCCTGTTCACATTCAAAATTTTCCATTAAGTTATAAACCTTTTTTAGGATATGAAGGATCTAATCAAATTGCAGATTTAATTTATAATTCTTTTACTTTGGGTATGGAAGACCATCTATTGGAGATTTTTGGTGGACATGAAACTTCAGATGAAGAACCTAGAGGAATAATCAAAACAAATCAAGATAGTGAATTAAAATGGACACAAGATGCTCACAATGAGCTTAGTAAAATTCCTGGATTTGTGCGAAATAAAGTCAAAAGAAAAACAGAGGATTTTGCAAAAAAAAATAAAGTGCAGAATATCACTCTAGAAATTATGTATGCTGCCAAAGAAAGTAATTCTAGTATTTAATTTTACATTTAAAACATTCATCTTTACTTATAAATTTAAAGATGAATGTTTTAAATGAGAAAAATCCATCAGCGTTCACATAAAATTACTTATTCTGCATGCTTGTAAGATCAGATGGAATGCTTTCAATACCTAACATTTGAGCATTACTTTTGCCTGGAGCAACCATAGGATAACAATTTTCATTTTCAATGACTTGAAAATCAATTAAAATAGATTCCTGAGAAGATAGTAAATTCGGAAGAAGATCTTGTATTTCCTTTTTAGACTGGATTTTAACTCCTCTAATTCCGAATGCTTCGGCTAAACGACTGAAATCTGGTGAGCCATTAGACATGTTTGAATGAGAGTAACGACTTTGATAAAAGGCTTCTTGCCATTGCCTAACCATACCTTGCCATTGGTTATTGATTATAATAATTTTAATTCCTAAATTATACTGCGAAATTGTAGCTAACTCTTGTAAATTCATTTGAAAACTAGAATCTCCACTAATACAAATTACTTGTTCACGAGGGTGAGCTATCTGGGCACCGATTGCTGCAGGTAAACCATATCCCATAGTTCCTAGACCTGCGCTCGAAAGCCATCGTCGATGCTTAACTGTTAAAAATTGAGCTGACCACATTTGATGTTGTCCTACATCAGTCGAATAAAAAGCATCTGGTGCACACAAATTAATTTGAGAGATTACTTCTTGAGGGGAAAGTGAGCTTTCATTACTTGGTACTAATAAAGGATAATCTTGACGCCATTGGAATAAACGTTTTAACCAAGTTTCAGTCTTATCTTTAGGAGAGTCTTGCCCTCCAAATAAATCTTGTTTTAGGTAAAATAGAATACGTTTTAAAACTTCTTTCATATCACCTACCAGAGCTACTTGAGGTACTCGGTTTTTTCCTACCTCTGCAGGATCAATGTCTACGTGAATAACTTGTGCATTACAAGCGAATTCATCTAATTTACCAGTAACTCGGTCATCAAAACGTGCGCCTAGCGCAATTAGCAAGTCACACTCACTTACTGCAAAATTTGCATATGCAGTACCATGCATACCTAACATCCCCAAGGAAAGAGGATTGGTTTCATCAAACGCACCCTTCCCCATCAAAGTAGTAGTAACTGGAATATAGAAATCACTAGCAAGCTCACTGATCTCATCATAACTATTTGATATTATGGCACCTCCTCCTACGTACAATAAAGGCTGACGTGATTTTTTAATTAGAGCTACTGCATTTAGAATTTGCCGTGAACTTATATCACGGATAGGACGGCAACCAGGTAAATTAACTTTTCCCGGCATTACTGGCATATAAATAAATTCCTCTAGTCCGACATCTTTTGGGATGTCTACAAGAACTGGCCCTGGTCTTCCATCCTGAGCAATATAGAATGCTTCCGCAATTATCCGTGATATATCTCTAGGATCTCTTAGAACATAGGAGTGCTTGACAATAGGTAGTGTTATCCCGAAAATGTCTACTTCTTGGAAAGCGTCTGTACCTATAAAACTACGTCCCACTTGGCCAGTAATAGCTACCAAAGGTACAGAATCTAAGTGGGCTGTAGCTATTCCAGAGACGAGATTAGTTGCTCCAGGACCTGAAGTAGCGAAGCAAACACCTACCTTTCCAGTTGCCCTAGCGTAGGCATCAGCAGCATGTGCGGCTCCTTGTTCGTGTCTTACTAAAATATGTTGAATGAGTCCAATCTGTTCCCAGAAGTATAATTCATCATAGATAGGTAAAATAGCACCACCTGGATATCCAAAGATATGTTGAACTCCATGTCGTACTAAACTATCTAGTAAAGCATAAGCTCCGCTTTGAGTTTGTATATTTTGAAATAGAGAAGACATGAATTAAGTTAATTTTTTTAATTAATTAGGTACGATTCGCTTGGTAAAATCTGTCTCTAAAATAATACTTTATTCCTAGATTATAAGGTACAGATTATTTGCAGCTAAGACTTTACTTCGCTTAATCAATCGAAACAGAGAAGATTAAATTTACTTTCTAACTTCCTAGCTTAAATGCATCTACAAACATTCCATAAACGACACCAATTCTTAAGCTGTTTAAGTTTGAGCAAAAATTATTAATGAACGGATTTTTTTTAGGGGAATACTGTATGGCATATATCCATTTACTATATAATTCAATATAGGTAACAGTTATAGCCCCTGCTATAATTCCCCAGTCTCCAGTTTGCCCCACAAGTGTTGTTAAAACGGTAGATAAAAAAAAACCAATTAATAAACTAAGTAGTTTAAGCGAAGTATAACCTATAGAATAAAAATTGAAATAACGTAAGAAATTATGAAGAATTTGAGTTTTTTGCATATTATAACCGTAAGGATACCAAACAGTGTAGAATAGGCTAATTCCTATTCTACGACAGTTGTAAGAAATTTAGTTTTTCTAAGCCAAAGCAGAAGTTAAGTATTTAAAAGGTTCTTCAATTAAAAATTGATCATTAGGGTCTAAATTTTCAAGGATTACTTCTTTTAAAAAATTAATCGCTTTTACTGTTGGTGCGATGGGTACTTGTAGAGAATTATAAGTATCTTTCAAACCATCTAATACTCTTTCTTCTAGAATGTTATTGTCTCCAGCAACAAGAGCATAACTTGCATAACGTAAATAATACTCAATATCTCGGAGACATGCTGCATAGCGTCTAGTAGTATAAGAATTTCCACCTGGACGCAATAACTCTGGTTCTGCTTCATATAGTTTTCGTGCTGCGTCTTGAACTATATTAGCAGCATTTTTATTTATTAATTCAGCTATAATCACTCTGTTTAAGCCTGTCTCGAAATAGGTAGTTAATTCTCTAATAGCTTTGGGGTCTAAATAACGACCAGTTAAATCGTACCGATTAACAATATTAGTGATAGCATCTTGCATATATAGTTTTCTCCTAGGATTTTGTTTAGTAAATACCCTAATTATTTATAATTGCTTTACAATTTGAATATCTTATTATATTGTATAAATATGTTACTGGATAACTACATTTTTTATATTATCTTTAATAATTTATGTTCTTATTGAAAGCATACAGAAAATTAAGTTAATTCCTTTTGTATCTTTCAAATAGAAACATTAATATATATTAGCTCAACTTTTTATGATTCATTTAAATGAAGAAGTTCTAAAAGCAGCAACTAGTATTGATATGAAATTAAGTCAAATCACTTATCAATATGAGCCTAATCAATATTTTTTAATTTATTTAGATTATGACAATTCACTGATTCATACAAGATATATTCATAAAGAGGAAAATCTCAATGAACTTTTTATAGGAAATACTGCTAGAATACTCTGTCATCAAATACTGACACGCTTCCCATCTAATATTAACAATTTACATGCTGCGTATCTAGGGAGAGAATTAATGAAAGCAGAGATTTCCCTAATTTTAAAGCAAAAATATGTTCAAAGTTAAAAGTATTTATAATTTGTTATTTATTTTCATATTAGAGTTACAGTTACTACTATAGATACACTATTAATTATTCTCAATCATAAATTCATAATAGACATCAGTGATCTTTAAAAGAGCAACTTTTAAAACTTGATTGCTCAGAGAAAAAACCATCATAACTTTTTCACTATCTCGCTAGAATATAGATATTTTTGTATTAAATTAGTTATACTTCTTAATCTTTCCTCAAAGATTATTTTTAATTAACATTGGAAACCTCACAATCATCAAGAAGGGGCATAGAGGGAATTGAACCCTCGACCCTCAGAACCGGAATCTGATACTCTATCCACTGAGTTATATGCCCTATAAATTATCTATTAAAAACTTGCCTCTTTAACGAGTACTTAGAAGTTATTTTCAAACCTACTGGGCTATTCAAATTTAATCTTTTCTCAATAACTTTATTTGGAGGGCAGTATATTAATAAAGAATTTTGATTACAACCTAATGCCACATGTAATTTAACAAGATATCGAATTTTAGATGCTTGCAATATGCGTTTATCAATGAGAAAGTAGACAAATTGATTTTGTAAATATTTTTGAAAACTAAAATTTAGTAACAATAGGTCTGCTCTCCAAGCTAACTCTACTATATTGCGGTTATACTCATACTTAGATAAGTATGTAAATTTTCTTCCTCTTTTAGGTAATTCACATAGTTGCTTTCCATTTATAAGTAAACCATTAGTTAAAATAAATTTATTATGATTTTTTAAATCTCCATAAATAGGGCCAGAGGGAATTTTTAAAAACTGAGCTTCTTTGATGCGAAATTTTCCAGGCTTTTCTTTCTCAACTATTGAATATCCAAATGTATTACTATGAGAAGTCAAAGCCAAAGCAATTATTTTATAATCATAGAATTTACAAATAACTCCTGTCTTGACATATTTAATTTTCACAGCATAAGAAAAATTTGTTTGAGAATATCTACTAAAAAGTCTCAAGTATTTGCAAAACCTTTCCGGAGCATATATCTCTAATGGTACAAGCCTTTCATTTAAACTAAAAGTAGCTAATAAACCTATGACTCCTAAACATGTATCGGAATTTAATTCCGATAGAATTATTCGTTTAATTTGCTTATTTTTTAGACCACTTTGCAAAAGATAATTTTGCGTTCCTTCTCCACAGTCGAATAGACAGGCTTCTTTATAATTATCAAAACGAACCGCTACTGAAGCAATATTTCTAGAATAATGCGGAACAAAAAATCTTTCCCCAAGAAATATTATTTCCAAAATGATTGTCCTATTAAAAGATTACTTATCACAACTAATTTGATACTTCTTCTTCTCTCTGGACAATAAAACTATTTGATTTGCCACTTAATGTTGATTTAGCTAGAGAGAGTGCTAACTTAGATTGAACCCAAGCTTTGCGTTTCCAAGTAGCTTTTCTTGACTTTGCTTTCGATTTCGAAGTTTTCTTTTTCGGTACAGCCATATTATTGAATTTTAGTAGGTATATATTAGTAAGTTATGTGGCGAGTTTGCTATGTCATCTCAAAATATATTTAAGTATATAATATTTTTATGAAAAAATACAAGTTTAGACTATAGCGTAGCATAAAATTACTTGAATTGATTTTATAAACTGAAATTGGAAGAAGTTAACGCCATTTTATTAACTTCTTCCAATTTCAGTTTACAAAGCTATTGTCCCAAACGACGAAACTGTTGAATAGCAACTCTTCCAATATTATAAAGAGCCCAAGAAGCTGCTGCTAAAACAGGTAATAGCACAATTAATGTACGCATAATCTATTTTCCCCTTGTGAGAGTTTTTTGCAATATTTTAATTCTTTGACATTTATCAAATATTATGCTGTATTAAAGATAATTAATATAAATGTTTTTTCATATTGTAAACTATAGATTATAATTCATAATAATTTTATGACAGATATTCCTTTCACATTAGACCAATTAAGAATATTGAAAGCTATTACAATTGAAGGTAGCTTCAAAAGGGCTGCAGACAGCCTTTATATCTCTCAACCAGCAGTTAGTTTGCAAATACAAAACTTAGAAAGACAATTAAATATTCCATTATTTGATAGAGGAAGTCGTAAAGCCAAATTAACAGAAGGAGGTGATTTATTAGTTAAATATGGTGGACGCATCCTTGCCTTGTGCGAGGAAACATGTCGAGCTTTAGAAGATTTACAAAATTTACAAGGAGGAACCTTAATCGTAGGTGCCAGTCAAACGACAGGTACTTATCTGATGCCCAGATTAATTGGTTTATTTAGACAAAGATATCCACAAGTAGCAGTACAATTACAAGTTCATTCAACCCGTAGGATATCTTGGAGCGTTGCCAATGGACAGGTTGATCTTGCCGTAATCGGAGGGGAAATTCCTCATGAACTCCAGGATACTCTTCACGTAACTTCTTATGCTGAAGATGAATTAGCTTTGATACTTCCTAAATCGCACCCTTTTTCTCAGTTTAAGGATATCAAGAAAGAAGATTTATATCGTCTAAGGTTTATAGCCTTAGACACTCAGTCAACAATAAGAAAAGTAATTGAAAATATTTTAAATCAACACGATATTGATAGTAGTCGTTTTACAATTGAGATGGAATTAAATTCAATTGAAGCTATTAAAAATGCTGTACAATCTGGTTTAGGCGCTTCATTTGTTTCCGTATCTGCAATTGCTAAGGAATTGGAACTAGGTATATTACACTGGGCTAAAATTGAAAACGTTACTGTCAAAAGAATGTTATCTATTATAATAAATCCTAATCGTTACAAATCAAAAGCTGCTACAACCTTCTCGAAAGAAATTCTCACCCTTTTTGTTAATTCTTCGAAAAAATAAATGCAGAGAGATGTTATAAACTTTGAATGTTTAACTTAATGTATGAATCAGCAAAATTTGAAAGTCAAAAAAGATATAGAAAAAACATGTTGGCCAAATACTCAATGTATGCAATTAAATAATCATGTTGCTTATCTTTTTACTAAAACAAAAATTAAAATTTATAAAAATTTACCTAATATAACACCTAAACTCATTCCGATTGATATTTTGTTTCATACCAAAAGATATCAGTTATTTCAAGTTATCATAGATGAGTTGGAGACTATAATCATAGATACGATAACTGTACAAATCACTCCTACCAAACTTCAACAGAATAAAAATTTAATACTCCATGATTTACTAAAAAAATCTGAAGAAAATTTTTTTCAAAAATGTAATTTGCTTCATCTGCTAGATAGTTCTTGTGGATATCCATTACTGAATTATGACAATAAGATGACTGATCATATAGAAAATTTGCTAGAGATAGTCTTAGGATTTTGTCTTTTTGGTTCTTCAAATAAGATTAAGAGTATTTTTCACCCGGATTTCAGTGAAAAAATTTCTGTTCTTCAAGTAGAGGTTTTATTTGAAAATTTTATGATTGAAACTTCTAATTATTGTATTGACGCTCTGTTACGTAGCTCCAGTGGAATCATTTTTGGATTTCAGAATTATATATTTGACGAAAAATATTATTCTATAAGAAAAGTGGAAGAGTTTCGTAATAATCTTATGTGGTATAAATTTACCAATCGCTACATAGATATACCTAAAAATATTTATGAGAATAGATTTACTATTTGGATAATAGGGCCGAAAGGTATTATCTCTAAAAAAATATTTGGACATCGCCTGTACGAATTGCCCAGCTTATCTACTACTCAACTAATCATTACATTTATTTTAGAAATTCAAGATTTTTTTCTACCAAAATTTTATAATTTAATTCAAATCTTGGCAAAAGCCATTTTTTATATAATTTCAGGCCCTATTAAATCTAAAATTTATTTAGTATGGAAAAATATATCCAATGATGTTTCTTAACGCCCCTTCAGAAACGAATACTCATAATATTATGTTTTAAATTAAAGACAAGATTCTTTCTCCATCTTGATTTTTAATAAAAATACAATCTAATGAAATTTAACTTTATACTATATATGTCATATGCATCCAGCTGAAAATAAAATCCAACAACTTATAGATAGAATCGATTTTCAAAGTATTGAAATTAGTAGTTCTCAAGTAGAATTAATACAAGAGATTAGTCAATATGGATTGCCTGCTTTAAGTAGTTTAGCTCATATTTTACACAAACGACAACTGGAGCTACTAATCAATCCTATAGATGGGCTTATTTATGATAAATTGATATCCGATCCTAACTCAGATATTCAAGAGTTAGCCCAAACTTACTTTTCAAAAGGAATTGTTCCATTAATATCTGAAAAAAATATTGATTATTTTGAGTTACAACAGCTACTTCAGAGAAAAGATTTTCTCCAAGCTAATATTGTAACACAAAAAAAAATATGTGAATTAGCAAATCTTCAAAACAAAGATAGAGAATGGCTATATTTTACAGATATTGCCTCTTTACCTATCCTAGACTTACAAACCATTGATAAACTTTGGAGAATACATTCTCTCAACCGTTTTGGCTTCTCCATTCAAAGACAAATTTGGATATCTGTAGAGTATGACTGGACTAGCTTATTAAACAAAATACAATGGATTATTGACAGCAATCTCTGTAGATACCCAAATGAGTTTACATGGGATTTAAATGCCCCAAGAGGACATCTTCCATTATTTAATCAACTTCGTGGCCCTCAAGCTCTTACTTTTTTATTAGCACATCCAGCATGGAATTAGTTCGCGGATGTTAATAATTCCCCTAATTTCTAGAAAAAAAATTTAGTCTGTTGAATTCTCATGAGCTGATTTTACGACTTTTAGAAACGCATCAAAGAAATAATCTGCATCATGTGGCCCTGGGCTTGCTTCTGGATGATATTGAACTGAAAATACTGGTAAAGTTTTATGAGCAATTCCGGCTACAGTATAATCGTTTAAATTGTAGTGCGTGATTCGTACCTTTTCAGTAAATTCAGATGCTGCATTAACTGCGAAGCCATGATTTTGGCTTGTTATCTCAACTTTTTGAAATATCCCAGTAGGATGGTTAATGCCTCTATGACCAAACTTTAACTTAAAAGTTTGAGCACCTAAGGCTAGACATAAAATTTGATGTCCCATGCATATTCCGAAGATAGGGATTTTAGTATTTAATAAATCTTTTATTACCTCAACTGCATAAGTAACTGCAAATGGGTCACCTGGACCATTTGAAAGCATAATTCCAGATGGTTGGTAAGATAAGATTTCTTCGGCAGTAGACATGGCAGGTACTACAATAACATCATAACCATAACTAGATAAGTAGTTTAAAATATTGTATTTAACACCATAATCTATCAGTACTATAGAATATTTTTCAGATGATGAGTTTTGTCTATACCAATTAAGATTTAAATTAGAATCTTGCCATTTATAGGTTTGGGGAGCTGTAACTCTTTGGACTAGATCTAGACCTTGCATCGATGCTGTTTTCTTTAATTTCGGTAGTAAGGCATTGGCAGTTAATGTTTCACTAGAAATACAAGCATTCATTGCCCCTACCTTTCTTAAGTGCTGTGTTAGTTGTCGAGTGTCTAAACCGTATAGAATAGGTACGCCCTGTTTCTGGGCGAAGTCAAATAAGGATTGTTCTAATCTCCAATTACTAGGGAAATTACACAGGTTACGTAAAATTATTGCGCGACATTGTATCCGTAGAGATTCATTATCTTCTTTATTTATCCCTGTATTACCTATTTCTGGGTAGGTAAAAACTACAATTTGTCCTGAATAACTAGGATCTGTTAACACTTCTTGATATCCCGTAATACTTGTAGTAAAAACTACTTCTCCCATCAGAGTGCAAGAAGGTAAGGTAGACCAAGCTTTAAAAATAGTTCCATCTTCTAGTACCAAAATAGCTGTTTGACGTTTCATAATAGGTTAGGTAAATTAAAAAATTTAGAGACATATTATTTATAATAGTTCTTTCTTTTTTTATTATAATTATATAATTATAAGTTAAATTAATTTTAAGAAGATCTAATAATTATTAAGAAAATTTTACTAAACTCATTTGGGTATAAAGTAGAATTACAATATTTAGTATAGAAACATATATATTTTTTATAATATAATTAAACTAAAGTTATAGAACTATAAATAGAATTTATACATATAGTAAGTTTCAAATATTTACTATCCTATCATAGGTAGAATAATAAATATTACTATGATAATTCTTATTCGTAAATTTTTATTCTTTAATATGGTAGAAATTACTGTGATTTATAATATCAAGAATTAAGTTACACAATAATACATATATCCGTTTAAAAGAGAAACATTTTTATATTAATATTTAAAGTCATAATATTGCAAAATATTTAAAGTATAGATAAGTTAGATATTTTTTGTATGTAAACGATTTTATTGGCTGGAAATCAAAAGGAGAAGTATGCTAAGAAAAATAATTTCTGTTTGTTTATTGAGTCTGATAGTATATAGCTGTTCTTTAAATACTGCATATGCAATTGAATTAGATGAAGCTACAAGAACATTACCTCTAAACTCTTCAGGTAGTACCGTTGTCTTTACACCAGAACAAGTCAAAAGAGGTAAAAGATTATTTAATAATACATGCGCTGTCTGTCATACTGGAGGTATTACAAAAACTAACCCAAACGTAGGTTTAGATCCTGAATCTTTAAGTTTAGCATCGCCTCCTAGAGATAATATGGAATCTTTGGTTGACTATATGAAAGATCCTACCAGCTATGATGGAGCAGAATCAATAGCAGAGGTACATCCAAGTATTAAGAGTGCAGATATCTTCCCTAAAATGCGAACGCTAACAGACGACGACTTATATAGTATTGCTGGTCATATCTTACTACAACCTAAAATTGCTGCTGAGAAATGGGGTGGTGGTAAAATTTATTATTAGAGGCTCCCATTAAATTGTTAAGCAGTTCGTTATAATTCAATTAACTTTCATCATTAATTTATTAACTGGAGAATTAACATTGAAAAAATTAGTATATTTTTTAGCTTCACTAACATTTGCGCTTCTGCTTTCAACAACTGCTATGGCTGCAGATATTGAGCATGGAGAACAAATTTTTACTGCGAACTGTGCTGCTTGTCATGCTGGAGGTAACAATGTTATTATGCCAGATAAAACTTTGAAAAAAGAAGTTCTAGAGGAAAATAGCATGAAAAGTGTAGATGCCATTACGACACAAGTAAATAATGGAAAAAACTCTATGCCAGCTTTTGGAGGCCGACTTAGCTCAGAGGATATTGAGGATGTAGCTAATTATGTTTTATCCCAAGCAGATAAGGGATGGTAAATTTTTAAGTATATTTAATAAAAGAAGAAGAACTCTCATATATTTTATTTAAAAGAGTTCTTCTTAGATAGATAATTTAAAGTTTTTAATTAGGGGATAATTTTAGACTACCTATATCTTTAATGGGTATATCTTGTATGCATTTAGTTCAAAAAATTTTGGATTATTTTGATCTTCGTTTTCTCCATCTTTTGAGTCTTCTTGAAAATTAGGTAAAGGATAAGTAGAAATAGCACCCTCGACTATACAATATTGGCCTGGTACACAGCTATCTAATACATCATAAGCTATTTTCCCAGCAACACGTAGATATATTTTTAATTTTTTTTCGCTTTTTACACCTGAGTACATTTCAACTAAAAATGATTGAATGGGAACTTTATTTTTATAATAGATAAGCTCTTTATATCTTTTTTCTACTTTAACAGTGAATATGCCATTGGTAAACATGAAACTATGAATATATATTATTGATATCAGTACTGGAAAAAATTTAATTTCTGCTCAATTATTTACTTTCAATAACCACTCCTAAAAATTGAGCAAGCTCTATTGCTTGATTTTCTATCTCTGATAAAGCTAGTGGCTGTCCAACTTGAGTTAAAGGAATTTCTACCTCATTTTTTAATTTTAAATATATTTGTCTTTTAGGATTCAGACCTTCTTTAATATATATTAATACTGATTGCACATCCTCTATTTTGTAATTCAATAATATTTGTCGATTTTTACCTGGAAAACCTTTTCGAGAAATGTAAATCTTCCCAGAACTTTTATCGAATTTATTATAGCCAGAGCCTACATCCCATACGATGGTCAGCCACAAAAAAATACTAATACATATTCCTAAGACACCATAAAATCCCATTACAATTCCTTGAGGAATGAATAGTAAATCGATAGGTCTCGCGAAAGGAATTAGATTTATTTTATAATAACTTGATAATCCTGAAAGAACAAAACCTATCCCACCTAATAGGATTGTAGTTGCCCACCAATAGTTACTAAAACGACGAGAACCTTGAATAAAAGTCTGGTATACCATTTTGAAACTAATACTATTCTTAATATTTAATAGAATGACAAAGAAGCTTTATACTTATAAAATACGTATGTTTGCTAAAAAATTTAAATTCGAGTATACTAGTTTAGTATATGGGTCGGTGCCCGAGTGGTTAATGGGGGCGGACTGTAAATCCGCTGACTTTGTCTACGTTGGTTCAAATCCAACTCGGCCCAACTATAAATTTTTTTTGCCTTTGTGGCTCAGTGGTAGAGCATCCCCTTGGTAAGGGGAAGGTCACGAGTTCAATTCTCGTCAAAGGCTATGAGGGAAAAACTTAAATCAATGAAAAGTGTTCTATTTATAATTTTTTAAGATGGGAACTATGTAGTTCCCTCTTATTATAATATTACATCATTGAACAAAGGAATTAAAAACTCCTATAAAAATTACTAACGCTGACCATACTGCTGCACTTTTGTAAACGGAATCCTTTAATTTTTCCCACTGACCAGGCGAAGCTAAAATCACTGGAATTCCTACTACTAAAGCAGTAGATAAAAAAATTAAAAAGAATACTAGAATTTGTAAAATAATTGACATATAATATCACCTTAAAATTTCCAATTTATCTGTCGTAACTTTCTTATAATGGATGTATCATTTTGCTTAAAATTTACCTAAAATAGAAGTAATTGCTTTAAGTATAGATAAAAGATAACCTTGGGTATAATCAAGATACTACTAGAATTTATTTTATATATTATATTAATATAAGAAATTTTTTAAATTAATAGTTTATTACAGTATTATACATAGAAATATATCTCTTTATATAATTTAAGGATTTCAATAAAAATTTTTTAACGCTTTTATATAATATTATTTAGATAAAGCTATAATATATTATAGTTCAGAATAGCATTTATTATCTTTAATATATAATATGCAAATTCTAATTTAAGTAGTATAGTAGAAGTTAACAACATAAATATAAAATATGGAAATAATATTATTCGCAAAATTACCCGAAGCATATATGATATTTAGACCTTTGATTGACATCCTCCCTATTATTCCAGTACTCTTTTTATTGATGGCATTCGTTTGGCAAGCAGCAGTAGGATTTAGATAATGATAAAAGAACTTACTTAGTAAGTTCTTTATCCACTATAATTTATCAAGTAAGTTCTTTTATCATCACGTGGAAAATTGTCATAACTTAATCATTCACTATCTCTAATTTTTCTCCTTGCAAGATTTTAACTTTTCCATCTTCACCAATATCTGCAACGACTGTATGTCCTGCTTGAATTCTTCCAGATAGAACTTCTTCCGCTAAATTATCCTCTAATAACCTCATTACAGCCCTTCTCAAAGGGCGGGCACCATAGCTTGGGTTGTATCCACTTTCAACTAGATGGGTTTTAAATCTTTCTGTAACTTCTAACTGGATATCACGTTCTTTAATTCTTTCGTATACATCGTTTAACATTAAATCTGCAATTTGACGTACTTCATCTTTTGTAAGTTGACGAAAGACTATAATCTCATCAATACGATTCAAAAACTCTGGACGAAAGTACTGTTTTAATTCTTCATTCACTAAAGAACGTATTTTGGTATACTGCGATTCTGTTTGCTGATTAGCTAGATCAAAACCTAGGCCTCCAGCACCTTTATCAATGACTTGAGAACCAATATTTGAGGTCATGATAAGCAATGTATTTTTGAAATCTACTGTTTTACCTTTTGCATCAGTCAAGCGACCATCTTCTAAAATTTGTAATAATAAATTAAAAATGTCTGGGTGAGCTTTTTCTATCTCATCAAAAAGAATAACAGTATATGGTTTTTTCCTAACAGCTTCAGTTAAATACCCTCCTTCACTATAACCTACGTAGCCTGGAGGTGAACCAATAATTTTTGAAACTGTATGACGTTCCATATATTCAGACATATCTAAACGAATCATTGATTGCTCAGAACCAAAAAAATAAGATGCAAGTGCTTTCGTTAATTCTGTTTTACCTACACCAGTAGGACCTGAGAATATAAAACTTGCAATTGGACGATTAGGGTTTTTCAATCCTACTCTGGCGCGTCTTATTGCTTTGGAAACTGCAACAACAGCTTCGTGTTGCCCTATAATTCTTCCATGTAATGTTTCCTCCATATGCATTAACTTTTCAGATTCACTCTTAGTTAATTTGGTTACAGGAATACCGGTCCACGAAGCCACAATTTCCGCAATATCTTCTTCGGTAACTACAGGATCTTCTACTTCTACAAACGGCTCATTTTTTTTGCTTTGCACGATAGCCGCAATTTGAGCTTTTATTTCTTTTTCACGCGCTCTTGCTTTTTCAGCTTTTTCATAATTTTGTTTACGCAAAGCTTCTTCTTTCAACTTAAATACAGTTTGTAATTCCTTATCTAATTCTCGAGCAGCTGGAGGAAGTTGAGAGTTAAGTAAGCGAACTCTTGATCCTGCTTCATCTACTAGGTCAATGGCTTTATCTGGTAAAAAGCGTTCTGAAATGTACTGATCTGCATATTTTGCTGCTGCAGCTAAAGCTTCATCAGAAATTTCTAGTTGATGGTGAGACTCATACTTCATTCGTAACCCGTATAGAATTTCAATAGTTTCTTCTACAGAAGGTTCATTCACCATTACAGGCTGAAATCTACGTTCCAGTGCTGGATCTTTTTCAATATATTTCTTATATTCTTCTAATGTAGTAGCTCCAATACATTGTAATTCACCTCGAGCAAGAGCAGGTTTCAGCAAATTAGCCGCATCAATTGCCCCTTCTGCAGCTCCTGCTCCAATTAGCGTATGTACTTCATCAATAACTAAGACTATATCATTGGATTCTCTAATTTCATCCATAATTCTTTTTAGTCTTTCTTCAAATTCTCCTCGATACTTAGTACCTGCAACTAGTAATCCTACGTCCAAGTTAATTACTAATTTATCTTCAAGAATAGGAGGAATATCTCTTTGTCCAATTCTTTGTGCTAATCCTTCTGCAATGGCTGTTTTACCAACACCAGGTTCACCAATTAATACTGGATTATTTTTGGTCCGTCGACCTAATATTTGGATTACTCTTTCTATTTCTTTTTTTCTTCCTACTACTGGGTCTAGAAAACCTTCAATTGCCATCTGAGTAAGATTTGAACCAAATTCTTCTAAAGTTGCAATCCTACTTCCTGGCTGTCCATAGTTACTATTATTATTATTATTATCATATTGATAAGCATCACCATACTCATCTTCATAGACATCATTATAGGATTCACCTACGTTAAAATTATATTCAGTATCTAAAGCATTACGATCTAAATTATTACGTGAGTTATTAGCTCCTAGTGCTTCCAGTACTTCAATTCGAACATTTAATAATTCTACTCCTAAATTTTCGAGTACTCGAACTGCAACACCCTCTCCCTCTTTGATTAAACCTATCAATAAGTGTTCTGTTCCAATATAACCATGGCCTAAGTGTCTAGCTTCATCTAGAGCCATCTCTAATACTCTTTTTGCTCTAGGTGTAAAAGGTATCTCAACAGCAACAAATCCAGAGCCTCTTCCGATAATTTTTTCAACTTCAGTTCTAGCATCTTTTAATGTGACAGACATTGACTTTAATACTCTTGCTGCAATCCCAGTACCTTCACATAAAAGCCCTAATAAAATCTGCTCAGTACCTACAAAATTGTGCCCTAATCGCCGAGCTTCCTCTTGAGCTAGCATAATAACTTTGATAGCTTTCTCTGTAAATCTTTCAAACATAAATTTTTACTTTATGAATATGACATATAATTTTGTTACCTTTGATAATTACTATATTAGCACACAGATATAAGAAAATAAAGATGAATGTTAACTTTTACTCAGATAGAAGTACAAATGTTTTACCTAAAGTTGTCTTAGATATTATTAGAATTTGCAAGCTCGCAAAACAAGTAAAGCTTATTTGCCAGCACAGAACAAGAATAGTACAATGTCTAGTAAGTAATATTATCTCTATTTAAATTTATTTGTGAACTCGAATTTTAATCCTGAGAAAATAGATTTAAAATGTACTTAAATTTAGAAATTTATATTAAAAAAATCTTACGTGCTATTATTTATAATAATTGATATATTGTAGTTTAGTTGTACAAATTTTAATTTTACAAAATTTATGGGTAAAGTTTACGATTGGTTTGAAGAGCGCTTAGAAATCCAAGCTATTGCAGATGATATTTCGAGTAAATATGTTCCACCTCACGTAAATATATTTTATTGCTTTGGCGGAATTGTCTTTACATGCTTTGTTATGCAAGTAGCTTCTGGATTTGCGATGACTTTTTATTATCGCCCAACAGTTACGGAAGCGTTTTCTTCGGTTGAGTACATCATGACAGATGTTAACTTTGGATGGCGTGCGATGCGTTAGTAACAATTCTATTGTTGAAATTTATTTTTAGATATTTAGTAATGAATTTGGACAAAAAAAGTCTGATCCCGATATGTTTATTGACTAACAATTAAATATAAAGCTCGGTGATAATACAGAATATCATAGGTTAGGAATACGAATTTACTAAAAAACCTTAAAATTAATAGATTTGAAGACATAGCATTATAGTAATTAGCCATCAATGAAAATGTCTACCTATCTGAAATAAAGTAAAAACCTACAATATTTTTCTAAAAATAAGTAACTCAGAAAATAATGCATAAATAAAATGTTATGTATTGTGAGAGCCAAGGTAATATAGCTGCAATAAAAAATCAATCAGTAAATACCTTTAGTTACTAAAAAATAATTTTAGTGATTGAACGCCGTATGAAGTGAAAACTTCACGTACGGTGTGATTTGGGGGAAAAATATTATATACAAAACATATTTACCTATCAAAATTAATTCGTTCTGTTCATAGATGGTCTGCTAGTATGATGGGTGCGATTCGATTAACTTAATACAAGGTAAGTTAGTAGATAACTTAATATCTATACTTTTCACGTTTATTACTCAAAATGTAAGAATTTAATAATTAATTCAGAGACTCAAAACTCTTATTTATTATTTCTATAGTTCAAATAGAATACTTCCAGAAATTTATCACTATAAACTGGTAAAGCAAATAGTAAAAATTCTTTTTAAGAATATTATTAAAATAATATGGACAGAAATACTAAATGTCTTTTTGAAATAATGAAAACTTGCAGACAATATAAATAATTGCAATTATGAATAATTACTATTCCATCTTAGAATTTATTCTATCTTCAAATTTCATTATAAAAGATATGTCCTAAAATAATGAATAATCGTGGGGAAACGAAGTAACTAAAGTCATTCAGTTTTTTAGTTAGGATGATTTGCACAGCAAATGTCTAATTTGAATAGACAAATATAGCCACAAAAAGGAAGGAAAAAATTCCAGAATAAGCTAAACCAAATCGCAATAAGTTTTTTTACGATAAATAATTTTTTAGAAAGCTTTTATTTAATAGCAGTACTTCTTATTGAGTAGCCGTATGATAAGAAATTATCATGTACGGTTTCGGATTGGAGATATATTCATTATCTACCATAACTAATGATGATGATCCTTCATAGTTTTCGTGTTTATTTAACAGGTGGATTTAAAAGACCTCGAGAGCTTACCTGGGTTACAGGTGTTCTCTTAGCAGTACTAGTGCGGAACGTTTTTAAAATAAGATCTTTAAATAATTCTCTAAAATTTGATTAAACTTCATTCTTACTCGCAATACTAAAAACCGATATATTATGAGATATAAACGCCGGTTTAATGGCTATGTTAGTCTAGGAACTTTTATACTTTAAGGTAAATTGATTGAATTTGTATTAACAAAGGACTAAAGATTTCAAATAAAAAATTAAGTAAAACAATAATTATTACTTTGAGTTTATCCACATAACATTATTAGTCTATTTTAAATACCTAAGAAGTAATTCTAAGAATAAGGAACGTAAAAATTTATACACTTATGTATCAAAGAAAGATAAGTAATTGATCTCAAATAATTTTAGATTAAACTTAAACCTATTGAATTTTGATGTAAAAATCTTTGAGGTAGGTTATACGCTATATGAAATGAAAGTTTCACGTATAGTGTTCAAGAGGGAATTATGTAATTTAAACCGATCTTAATACTGTATCTTTTGGAGTAACAGGTTATTCACTTCCATGGGACCAAGTAGGTTTTTGGGCAGTAAAAATTGTGACAGGTGTTCCTGATGCAATCGTGAGACCAGCGATGAGTAATATAGAACTGGATTCATACAGTATTTATTATATTTACTGAGTTAAACTCAAAAAACAAATATAATTATAGAAGTAAGAATAATGGTAAAATAGAGCTCTACTGAAATAGAATTAATAAGTTTAATAAAGATAGGGGTTGCGTTCAAATTAAGATAATTATACTTAGCTATTACCTAAAATTATACTTGCTATATTATATAACCTGGGATTGTAACCTATTAATAAGTTACAAGAAGATAGATAACTTGTTTAACATGAAAAACAGGTTATTTTCTAAATTGTTATATATAATTTTAAAGCCGTATCATTATCCGATATAAATTTACACTGAAAGGTGTCTGTACGGTTTGGAAAGAAACATTATTTAAATGTTTACTTTATCCACTAGTAGGCAGTAATTTAGTAGAAGTATTAAGAGGTGATGTTAGTGTTGGACAAAATACTTTAACTCGTTTTTATAGTCTACATACTTTTGTATTACCCTTAGTAACTGCTATTGCAATGCTTGCCCATTTCTTAATGATTCGTAAGCAAGGAATCTCTGGACCACTATAAATAAACGGTAATGGTCAATCAATTTCATAGTTTTATTAGAAAAATAAGGAGTAAAATATATAATGTCTGTACTAAAAAAACCAGATCTAACTGATCCTAAATTAAGAGCAAAATTAGCTAAAGGTATGGGGCACAATTATTACGGTGAAGTGCGACTTGCTCATTAGTATTATATCTACAATAACTTTGATTGAACTGTGCAAAATAGACAAAGACTAAGCATGTTATTAAAAAAATTATGATGGAAAGAGTTAGATTAACAATAAATAATATACTTACTAAAATAAAAATATCTATTGAATAGGTTCATTGTTCAATTTGGAAGATAGATAAAATAAAATACTCGAATATCAGAATATTCCTTCAATAATTATTTCTATACTAATCAAGCAAGAAACCTAACTAAATCAAAATGAAATGTTAGAAGAAAACTGAAATAAATGCAGATAAGAAAAAATTATATAGTTTTTTCTTAAGAGCTGTATGAGGCGAAAGTCTCTTGTACAGTTCGGGAAGAGATGTCATAAAAACTACATCTACTTTTATCCAGCATGGCCAAATGATTTACTATATACTTTCTTGCGACTAGTGAGTATAAACTGATTTAAATAGATAGCACTTGAATTAGTAGCTTGCTATGGAATTTAAATGATTATGGTGAGTATAAACATTTCGAATCTCTGATAAATATAGTGAAAAAATCATATTAACATCTTAGAGGGAAAGTCTTGGATTCGTCAGCACAAAATATTATTTTTACTTTTAAAAGACACCTAAAATTTTTCTTACCAGTTTATTCACCTAGGAAATGACTTACATCAGAAGAGCTAATTAGCAATTATTGAATTTTCAAAAGAATTTAATACTAGAGAGCCGAAACATTACAGTGCATTGAAAAATGCTTGCTCGGTTCGGGAGAAAGTAATATTACTGATCTCATCCAATAGTAATCTTTGGAACGATTGCTTGTCTTGTTGGACTAGCTATTCTAGAACCCTCTGCGATTGGAGAAAAATCTGATCCTTTTGCAACACCATTGGAAATCTTACCGGAGTGGTATTTATTTCCTACATTTAACTTATTACGCGTAATTCCAAATAAGTTAATTGGACTAGTATCAATGGCTGCCGTTCCAGCAGGTCTGCTAACTGTTCCATTTATTGAGAATGTAAATAAATTTCAAAATCCTTTCCGTCGTCCAATAGCTTCATCTGTATTTCTTTTTGGTACAGTTGCAGCAATTTGGCTAGGCATTGGAGCAACTAAACCAATTTCTGAAGCTATTACTTTAGGCTTGTTTTAGATTTAATAATAATTAGAGTAAAGAATCTTCTTTACTCTAATTATTATTGAACATTATTTGACATTAATAATTGCACCTGCTTCTTCTAGTTTCTTTTTAGTTTCTTCTGCATCTTCTTTCGAAACCCCCTCTTTTAATGTTTTAGGAGTAGATTCAACCAAATCTTTTGCTTCTTTAAGGCCTAAACCCGTAATAGAACGGACAACTTTTAGGATAGCAATTTTTTTTGCTGCTGGAACTTCGGCTAATACTACATCGAATTCACTTTGTTCTTCTGCTGGCTCCTGAGATTGCGAGGATTCAGATGATCCCACCATTACCATTCCACCTGAAGGTGCAGAAGCATCCACACCGAAAGTTTCTTCTATTTGTTTTACTAGTTCGGCTGCTTCTAATAATGTTAATGATTTTAATTCTTCAAGAATATTCTCAATCTGGCTAGACATATAATATTAAATTAAATAAGCTACTAAATAAAATAAGCGATAAAGTCTAAGAAAAATCTTTTTCTCTTAGACTTAAGATATTCATTGGTATAGATGGACTCATTGTAGATGCCAAATATACTGTTTTCCAATATTTACCTTTGGCTCCAGATGGTCTATTTCGGTCAATTGATTCTTGTACTGCTTCCAGATTCTCTAATAAATCTTCCGTACTGAAATTAAGTTTCCCAAAAGGAATATGGAGTACTCCCGTTTTATCTACCCGATACTCCACTTTTCCACCTTTAAATTCTTCAATGGCTTGAGTCAGATTAGTGGTTACAGTTCCAGCCTTAGGAGAAGGCATTAATCCTCTAGGACCTAAAACTCGGCCCAACTTAGCAATCAAAGGCATCATATTCGGAGTAGCAATTAACTTGTCAAAATCCAGATGACCTTTAGTAATTTCATCAATTAAATCTTCAGATCCTACTAGGTCTGCACCTGCTTTACTTGCTTCGTTTACTTGTTCACCCTTCGTAATAACAGCTACTTTTATAGTTTTTCCAGTACCTTTTGGTAAAATCACAGTAGCCCGTAATTGTTGATCTGTATATTTAGGATCTATTCCTAAGCTAATGTGTACCTCTGCGGTTTCTACAAAATTAGCATTTCCGATACTTTTTAGTAGCTCAATAGCCGGTTTTGGCTTATAAGGTTCCTGGTTAATTTGAGCTCGAATTGACTGAAACCTTTTAGATAATTTTTTCATATAATATTAGGGATGTTTCACATTTATCATTTTTATGTTTTCACCAAAATTCCCATATTCCGAGCAGTCCCTTCTATAATTTTAGATGCTTGTTGAATATCAGAGGTATTTAGGTCAGGAAGTTTAGTTTGAGCAATTTCTTCTAATTGCATCCGTGTAATTGAACCAACTTTATCTTGATTTGGTTTTCCAGACCCTTTAACCACGCCTGCGGCTTTAGCTAGAAGAACAGAGGCTGGAGGTGTCTTTAGAACGAACGTAAAACTTCGGTCCTCATAAATAGATATTTCTGCTGGGATAACTAAACCTACTTTATCTGCTGTTCGAGCATTATATTCTTTACAAAACATCACAATGTTTACCCCGTGCTGACCTAATGCCGGCCCAACGGGTGGTGCTGGAGTTGCCTTTCCAGAAGTAAGAGCTAGTTTAACAATAGCAACAATTTTTTTAGCCATAAATTATTATTATTTAAATTAAGATATTGACGCAGTTTTCTATACAAAAAAACTACTGATATATTTTTATTTCTTTGTATGAGATAATATAAACTAGTAAGATAACAATTCGCTACTTAAATAATTACCTACTGTTTCTCACTTATTACACTATAACTGAATACTGTTAATATTCTTAGCGACTACTTTTATATATTAAAATTAATGAATTATCTTACTTTCATTATTATAATCAATGTGATAAGGACAGATCAAGTTAAAACAGAAGTTTTTAGAGTTTACTTACAAGACAGATAGCATAAATAAAATTCTTTGTTAAGTGAGAATCTAAATCCTAAGCAAAAACAAAGTGAAAATTATATTTTACCAGAATTTATATTAAACATGAAACTCTCTTTGAATTGGTTACAACAGATTCTTGACATAAGCCAGATAGAACCTTTAGACCTAGTAAATCGCTTGACTCTTGCGGGCTTTGAAATAGACAGTATTGAGCATATCGGAGAGGCAAATGAGAATAAAGATGTTATTCTTGATATAGCAGTTACAGCTAACAGAGGAGATGTACTTTCTATGTTAGGTTTGAGTCGTGAAATTGCTGCTATATATAATTTGGATTATACACCTAAATTAAGCAATGGTAATTTTCTTTTAAGAAACGAAGATTTAATTCAATTTAAGTCTTTAGATAACTGCCTTTTTTATTCTATCAGTATCCTAGATGATATTCGAATAGAATCTTCTCCATACTGGTTACGAGAAAAACTCCATAGTATCGGTATTCCTACTGAAAACAATATCAAAGATATTCTTAATTATATTTTAGTTGAATATGGTATACCTATCTTTGTTTATGATAAGAATAAAATTTTAAACTTAACTTCTACTACGGATAAGAATCCTTTTCAAATCCAAGTAAACACACATATTCAACATTTGGACTTTTTAGGTCGTAATTCACAAGAATATACTATAGAAAATAAGGCTTTAACAACTCAAATTAATGATTTTCCAATTAGCTTAACAGGTTTTATTGAAACTTATGAAACAGACCTTGATTCTTCTACATCTTCAATTGTGTTAGAAATTGTAATTGTTCAAGCATCACAGATCCGTGAAACTGCTACAAACTTAAATATCAAGACAGAAAAATCTATTCGTTTAGGAAGAGGTGTGGACCTTAACCTTATTCAATCTGCATATGATCAAACTATTCATTTAATAAAAGAAATAAGTAATGGTAGAGTTAGTGCACATAATTACTCTACTAAACTTGTAACAGATCCTCGATTCATTTCATTTAGTCACAGTAATCTAATTAATACTCTAGGGCCTCCCAATGCCCTCTCTAACTTAGACAAGAATCGAATTGAACAAATTCTAAAAAACTTAGGTTTTGCTATAAAGCAAAAAGAACCTAATTGGATTATCGAAGTTCCTTCTCATCGATTAATGGATGTTGAGAAAGAAATTGACTTAATAGAAGAGATAGGAAGAATTGTTGGGTTTGATAATTTTTCAACTATTTTTCCAGAAAAAAACTTTTTCAATCCATTTTCAATACGGAATCGAATCATTAGAGAACTAAAATTGTTTCTTTTGACAAATGGATTTACTGAAGTTGTTCATTATTCATTTCAGGATCCTATCTATGATGCAAGTTCATCTAATAAAATACTATTAATTAATCCACTAACTATAGATCAAAAATCTATAAGAAAATCTATTATACCTAATTTACTAAATAGCTACATTTATAATTTTACACAAGGTAATGGATCACTAGCTGCATTCGAGCTGGGTAGAGTATTCTCTCTCAATGAAAACATTTTCCTTGAAGAGGAATTCTTTTCATGTATTTGGGGAGGATATCCAGTCAAAATAGATTGGTCCATCAAACCAACCTATCAGAACTGGTTTCAAGCAAAAAATTTACTTGAAAATATTTTTCAGCTACTCAATATTAAAGTAGAATGGAGTCAAAAGCAAAGTTCTAAGTACTTTGATGAGAGTCTGTTTCATCCGCTTCGATGGTGTATAATAGAAACGAAAGAAGAAGAAATAGGTATTTTTGGACAAGTTAATCCTAAGATTATAAAAAGATTTAGTTTTAGCCACAATATATATGTTTTTGAGATTAATATAGACAAAATAAGACAGTTCGCGCAAAAAAATACCTATTCTAAACATATCTTAGAACCTTATTCAATTTATCCTAGTATTTATAGAGATATAAATATTCAAATTTCTTATCATATAAAAGTAGAACATATAATTCAAACAATCTATAAACTAGAAAACTCTTTACTTCAGTCTGTTTCTTTATTTGATGATTATCGTGACGTATCTGTAGAAAATACAAGAAGACTTTCATTTCGACTATTTTACCGATCATTAGAAGAAAATTTAACAATGGATCAGGTAGACTTTCTAACAGAAAGAATTAAGTATAACTTACAAAAGCAGTTTCAAATTTCTCAAAATAATAATATTTAGACTGTCCAGAACTATAAGAAAGATTATTTAGTATCAAGTGTTTTTTTGGATAAGGTTCTTTAACTGTTAATAGTTAAAGAACCTTATCCAAAAAAATAATATATCTTTAACTAAGTTGTCCATCTCTTAAGTACTAAATTCACAGATCCATCTAAGGAGTTTTCTTCACTACAAATTCTGAAGTTTTGTTTCTGAGCTTCTTGTAATACAAAATGGTATGCATAGCGTTGACTTAATCGATCTAAGAATGCATCTATTGACCAAGGCTGCTGCCAAAACTGTAAATCTGCTACTAGCTCATATTGTTAACGTTGACAAAACATGAATTTTATCTCGTTAGAGAACCCTACATGATAATTTCTTATCATAAGGCTCGCTACTTATATGCTGATTAACTATATAAAATATAAGTATGTTCTTATTTTAATTAAATCTCATAAAAATAGAACTATCCTTCTTCATATTAAATGAATTTCCATGTAAAGATTCAATTATAGTTTAAACTTAAAACTAATCTATAAATTATGAAAAAGAAATTTTAGGTATCTTAATGAAAAGAAATTAATGTCCTTTAATCAACTTATTCTTTTTACGATTATTCGTTTTCTATTTTTATTCAAAAATTCTTTTATCAGCTTTATCCTACAAACTATATACAGTAGAGTATGGTAAAAGAAGCAATCATTGAAATCTTTTATAGTATGTATTATTTATACACTATCGTTTATTTTTTTATTTATTAAACTGAACATGTCGCACCTTTTCCATTCCAGATAAAACCAAAATCACTTGTATTTGGCTGTTCAATAGCTAAATCTACTGTATATACTTGGCCTTGGAAATTACATAATGACGTGGAACTTGGTTTCCATTCTAGATTTAAATCCTTTAAAGCTTTTTTTAGTACATCCAAGTCATAAATTTGAGTTTTTATTTTACTTAAGTGGGACATAAGATTTCGAAAACTTTCTATGGGTTAATGATGCAAAATGGTAAACTTAATTGACATAGTATTAAAAACTTTGTAAGCAAGCAAATATAGTTGTTTAACACAAAAATAATTAGAGTATAAGTAATAAACTTTCGATCGGTAAAAAAAAATAAGCTTATTTTGTATTATAGCTAAGATTTGATAATTATTTACTCATAAATTTCTTCAGAAGCATTTCTTATACGACCAGAAGAAACCCACTCTTGTAAAATTTGGATTTGATCTTTATATGTATCAGCTAAGGGTACAAATTGATTAATTGCATGAATAATATTCTGTGTTGTAAATTCCAGATTATTACTGAAACCAATGTGCATTCCTTCAACAATAACTTGTTCTATTTCCGCTCCTGAAAATTTTTCCGTTAATTGACTTAGTAATGGTATATCATATCTTAACCAGCTTTTAGGTCTTATCTTTTCTAAATGTACCTGAAAAATTAGCTCTCTTTCTTTAATATTAGGAAGACCTAAAAAGAAAACTTCATCTAATCTTCCTTTTCTTAAAATCTCAATAGGAAGTGCGGTGATATTATTAGCAGTGGCAACAATAAAGACTGAAGATTTTTTCTCAGATAACCAAGTTATAAAGGTACCTAAAACCCTGGCAGTTGTACCACTGTCTGATTTACTTTCAATTCCAGAGAAGGCTTTATCAATCTCATCTATCCATAAAACACATGGAGCCATTGCTTCAGAGACTTGAATAACTTGTCTCATTTTAGATTCGGATTCTCCCACGATTCCACCAAATACTTTACCTATGTCTAATCTTACTAAAGGTAGGCTCCATTCATTAGCGATTACTTTTGCAGAAAGAGATTTTCCTGTACCTTGAATTCCCACCAATAATAACCCTTTTGGTGTGGGGATTCCATATCTTTTAGCTTTATCTGAAAAAGCTCCTGAACGTCTGTTCAACCATTTTTTTAAATTTACTAAGCCTCCTATATCATTAATTGTTTCCTGATTAGGATAAAACTCTAATATCTGAGTTTGACTAATGATTTGTTTTTTTTCTATCAGAATTGATTCCAGACTTTTCTCCGAGAATTCTCCATACTGAACAAAAATTTTTGAAATTACTCTACGTATTCTTTCTATAGAAAGACCTTGACAAGCACTTATTAGACGATTAAATATGAATGGATCTATTTTAGTTTCTGTAAAACTAAAAAATTGGTTCAGCTCTTTTCGTATTTCAATTTCTCCTGGTAAGGGAAAGTCTATCACTGTAATAATTTCCCGTAAAGATAACGGAATATTTACTTCCACCGCGGTAATTATTAAAGTTTGAGATTGAGTTTTTAAAATTTGGAAAATATTACGTAATTTTCTTTGAACTGCTAAATCTTTTAAAAATAAATTAAAATCTTTTAAAAGTATTAATGCAGAGTTATCTATTACAAGATTTTCTATTAAATCTAGTGCTTGCAATGGATTATTTGCTGCAAAGCCAGAATCATTAGGATTACCTGTGTAACCTTGAATAAAATCCCATGAATATAAAGAGTAATTTAGATTAGTATGGACTAGTTTTCGGAGATAACTCTCTAAACGCTCTTCCTCACAAGAATTGATATAAATAATTGGATAATTTGACTTTAGAAGTAAAATTAACTCTTTCTCAAAAAAAGACTGTGACATACTAAAATAGAAGAATATATTATTAACAATTGAAACTAGTGAAGGTATAGCCAAATATACACTAAGATACGGTATTAAGGTTCAAATAGTATAATGTTAGTTATAGACAAAATTACTCCCCTAGTGTATACCTAGAAGAGTAATTTTTTATTTACCTATGAAACAATGTTAATCATAGACATTTTTGTTGGTAAATTTAACATTTACAGGATTAGTATTTTTTCCAATTGAATGATTAATATTTCCTACACCTGTACGTCCAGCATTAACTTTTTCTGGGAATACCCCATCTTTAGGATGTAAATATTGAACCTCTCCGCTAGGAAAAATTCGGTATATTTTATAATCTGAAATTTTAAAGTTCTTTTTTAACTGGACACCTAAGGCTAAGCATTGTTCTTTTTTTGCAAGATATAGTAAATTCTCTCCACCTCGCATCAAAGCTGCTCCACCAGTGGGCATCTCAAAAATTACTTCTTGCGTGCTAGACCAAGTAATGGCATATTTTTCTTCTTGTTCTGCTGCTCTTAACCAGCCACCAGTACTTCCTCCAAAAGTTGGAGAAGGTATTTGCAAATTAATTGTTTGTGTCATATTTTTACATGTCCTATATTTTGAGGTTAATTAAAATGAATAATATTCCCAGTATTTATAATAGAAGTATTTTTTATTTTTTCATCCCTATATAAAAGAAACTTCACATAATTAAATAACAGCTAATCTTTTTCTCCCTTTAGCTCTTCTTGCCTTGATAATCCTACGTCCAGAAGGAGATTGCATTCTTTTTCTGAATCCGGAGGTACGAATTTTTTTTCTTCGAGTACCTTCCAATGTTCTTTTTGTCATTTACTATTTCTCTATAGTTTTCAAATTTGTAAATAATGTACGTAATAATTTTATTATACCATGCCTTAAAACTGAAGATAGATTTTTCTATATTAGAAAAATCTGCTATAATATTCTGCAATTAGAAAACTTTTTCTATTTTTTTAAGCTAGAATTATAATTATAAGATAATAATGATTAGGATTTTTAATATGGATATTTTAACATTAGGTTGGTCAGCTTTATTAGCTATGTTCTCATTCTCTTTAGCTTTAGTAGTTTGGGCTAGGAATGGATTTTAAAAGGAGAAAATAATGGGGAAAGAAATCATTACAACAGCAGGGATTAGTTTTGTAATAACTTTAGTCGGATTAATTTTAGGCTTTTTATTACTTAAAGTTCAGGGAGAATAGAATTATAACCATTCTTCTTAAGTTTTAGTATTAATACACTCTCTCCTAAAATTTCTAAATAAGGATTTAAATTCTTAGGGGAGGGAAATTCTTGTGTAAATTTTTAATTCATAAACTACGATAGTATATCTTATTTCTTAGGAGATAAGACCATAGTAACACTTCGGCCTTCTTTTGAAGGTGATTGCTGAAGTTCTGCTACTTCTTCTAAGTCTAAGGCCATTCTTTTTAATAAATCTAAGGCAAGATCTACATGTTGTATCTCTCTCCCTTTGAATGTTATTGTTGTCTTTACTTTGTCCCCAGATTGTAAAAAACGACTGGCTTGACTGAGTCTTACATTGTAATCATGAGATTCAATATTATAGCGCATTTTTACTTCTTTAATAGTAATGTTTTGTTGTTTTTTACGCGCTTCTTTAGCTTTTTTTTCTTGTGAAAATTTATACTTTCCATAATCAATAATACGGCAAACAGGAGGATCTGATTTATCACTAATTAAAACCAAATCAAGCTGTTCTTCTTTGGCCATTCTTTTTGCTTCTAAAGTATCAAATATTCCTAATTGTTCACCTTCGGAATCAATTAATCTCACTTTAGGAAATCTTATTCGATCATTTATGAAAGGAGTATTCTTCGAAATTTTTTTATTTTGATTATTTGCTTGATCTATCACACCATTTTTTATTTTATTTTTATTTATGATTTAAAATCTAAGATGTAAATATTTTATATTACGTTATACTAAATATAACATAATCAGTCTATAAAACAATATATTCTTTTAATTTAATTTTTGACTCCTCAGGTAGGGATTGAACCTACGACCAATCGGTTAACAGCCGACCGCTCTACCACTGAGCTACTAAGGATATAATAATATTATATTAAAGAATACGTTCATATTTAATTAATTTTTTTTATTAGTTGCTTTTATTACTATCTTTTGTTATCATCTATAGTGAAATCTAATAATTGCGGACGTGGTGGAATTGGCAGACACGCTAGATTTAGGTTCTAGTGATTTTATTATCGTGAGAGTTCAAGTCTCTCCGTCCGCAATAAAGCAATATTTTAGTTACAGGCTCAGTAGGATTCGAACCTACATTAGAGACTTAGAAGGTCCCTGTCCTAATCCCTTAGACGATGAGCCCTTAAAATTCCAATTATAAATTATTTTATGTTAATATAATACTACATTTAATAATATCTAGACCCGACCGGATTCGAACCGATGACCTATTGCTTGTAAGGCAACCACTCTACCAACTGAGTTACGGATCTTTTTTATATTTTAGAGTATATAGCAAATAAATCGCAAGTATCAAATCAAATTGTTGTCAAATCTCACCAAAGATCAGACTGCTTTTCCAACAAAATAAGCTAATATAAGTATTAGCCACACTATATGAAATATGATAGAATTTAATCAAATAGAAAATATTCAAGTAAGTAGACAAAAAATTGAAATACTTATTTCTAATATACCTGATGGTGTGATCTTACTCGACAATGAATTAAAGATTATATTCATAAATAGTAATGCTTTGCAAATTTTAAACCATAAAAATAGTATTCAAAATGACATTCAAGACTTTCTTCCCTCCAATTTGTTAGAAGACTTATTTCCTCTTTTTTTAGAAATGAGTCAAAAAATTGTTGTTTCTAGCAAAAAGCTGGAATTGGATTTTGTTCTTCTTAATCAAGAAAGTAAGAAAATTCAATTTTTAATTACCCCACTAATTGAAATAGTTTCTGAGGAAAGTTATTTTGACGGTATTCTTTTGATACTTAAAGAAGTAGAATCTCATTACATTAAGAATCAATTTATCAGTAATATTTCTCATGAATTGAGGAGCCCACTAAGCAATATTCAATCATTTATAGAAACTTTATTGGAACTTTACTCAGATTTATCAGATAAACAAAAAATAGAATTTTTAAGTATTGCAAATATAGAGACTCAAAGATTAACTCGCTTGGTCAATAATATCTTAAAATTATCTAAATTAGAATCTGATTATCAATATCAATTTGAGAAGATCCATATCAAATCTATGGTGGAGCAAATTTTAAAAGTATATCAATTAATTGCACAAGATAAAGAAATTATTTTATCATTAGAAATAGAAAATCCCACATATATTATGATGGGAAACTATGATTTATTATTTCAGGTGATATATAATCTTATTGACAATGCTATCAAATTTAACAAGTTGCATGGAAATATTACAATTCGTGTTTTTGCACATAAGAAACCTAAAAATACAAATTTCTTTTCTAGAAATAATTTTAATAGATTGTTTAGAATAGAAATCTCAGATAATGGCCATGGTATTAATATCCACCGAAAGAGATATTTATTTGAAAGAATCGATAACTTAAAAAATATATTTCAATCTTTAGATGGAATAGGATTCGGTTTATCTATAACTAAAAATATCTTAAAAAAACATTCTTCTGAAATATTTTTTCAAACAGAAGCAAATGTAGGCACTACTTTTTGGTTTGATTTAGAAGACATTAACTTAGTGAATAATAGTTAAGTATACGTATAAAATTATAGAATATTAAAATTCTCAAACTTAAAGTACTGAAATAGATTAAAATTATATACTATATACTATAATTTTATTAAACTTTATCTTTACAATATTACTAGGAGTAAGCCTATGTCTGGAGGTTCAACTGGAGAACGTCCTTTTTCAGATATTATTACAAGTATTCGTTATTGGGTTATTCACAGTATAACTATTCCATCTTTGTTTATTGCTGGATGGTTATTTATTAGTACTGGATTAGCCTACGATGTATTTGGCACACCTCGTCCCAACGAGTATTTTACACAAGATCGCCAACAAGTTCCTTTAGTTAATGATAGATTTAGTGCTAAACAAGAACTAGAAGATTTAACCAAAGGATTATAAAATAGCAGGAGTTATAAATATTAATATGAGTAGAAATACTACCAATCAACCAATCACTTATCCAATCTTTACTTTTAGATGGTTAACTATTCATGGGATCGCTGTACCTACAGTATTCTTTATAGGTGCAATTACATCTATGCAATTTATTCAAAGATAGGAGGTAACAATGAGCGGTCCAAATCCTAATAAGCAGCCCGTAGAATTAAATCGAAGTGCATTATATTGGGGATTACTTTTAATTTTTGTTTTAGCAGTACTCTTTTCTAGTTATTTCTTTAATTAAATTTTTATATACCTTAGAGTTTTCATAACTATACGATATAGATATCTTATACCTAATTTAAAATTTAATAATAAAGGAGAATCATATTAATGGCAAGTACAGGTAGAATTCCTCTCTGGTTAGTTGCAACAGTTGGTGGCTTATTAGTATTAACTGTTCTAGGTATTTTTATTTATGGATCTTATTCTGGAATAGGTTCTTCTTTGTAAGAATAGATTTTCTGTTTCTATAGTAACTCTCTTCTTCGTTTTAGAAAATCTTAAACTAGAAGAGAGATTACTCCTAAAAAGAATCTAGAAATTTTAGCTATTGTTTTAAATACGCATATTTTATCCCATGAAGAGGATAATTCTAAAGTTATAAAATTATGTATAAAGATTTTTTTGATGAAATCACTGATAAAAAACTAGTCTCAAATTGGTACAATATTCGATGGAAACACAAACAAAATTTTCTTACTAAAATTCAACAAGAGATATATTTATCTTCACTTCGAGGTGAAACTTCACGGATGATACAATTTCAGAAAATCATCTTAGGATCTTTAAATAGTAAATGTTTTGCTACAAAAATTATTACAGATAGTAGAGAATATAATAATCTCAGCAATGCAACCAAAATAAAAATCGCTTTATCACTAAGAATACATATTCCTCAAACTTTATATTTGTACTGGAAAGGTTTAAAAATAAATCTTCCTTATTCAGAATTTTCCCAAATATATAATCAAAGCCTTCAGTTACTCATATTATTGGCTCTTGAACCTCAATGGGAAGCATATCATGAACCTGGTGTTCTTAGTTTTAGGTCTCAATTCTCAGCGAGGGATGCCGTTCTAGGATTATGTCAAGAAATAAGAAAAAATACTTTTTCTTATGCTATTTTAGGTAATATTCATTCTGATATAAATCTTGAACATAGAAAAATTTTATTTAGAAAAATTTTTACATGTAAACTTATATTTCAAGTGATTAATTCTCTTACAACTAACAGTAGTTTAAAACACTCTCATAGAATTCACTCTAGATTAAGTAACTTGATATTTACTATATTAATCTATGGCTTACAATATAATTTTCTGGATGCTAACTTACCATTTAAAGATTTCTCTTCAATTTATTATATAAATTATCAAAAAAGTTTCGGTATTTTATGTAAAACAAAAGATATGACTCAATGTTCAAAAGAAATATTCATTAGATTTTTCCAAGTAATTAAGTTACCTATTAATCAAAGGGAATATACCTTATCCAAGAATTGTTTTGAATTAATATTCTTAGGATTCATAATGAAAAAATCTTCCCGAAAATTAGATCTCATACCTGATCAGAATAGTAAAAAAGATTTAATTTATAATATACGTAAAATTTTATATAAGAATGATTTTCTAGGTAGAAAAAGAGCTCTTACATATCTAAGTTTAGAAAAAGCTATCCAAAAAATCAACCCTCTGCTCATTAACTGGGAAAATTACTTTCAAATCTGTACAAAAAATTATGATTTCATTTTAATGGATAAAATTATTGATAATACAATTTACCGTTGGCAAATAAAAAAATATAAAAAGAATCGTGTAAATAGCTGGAAACAACATTGCACCAAGTACATTGAAGCAAAAAAGAGAATTGCCGAAGGAAATTCTATCTTAAAACTTCTACATGATCAATATATCAGTAGAATATCTTATATTCCTCTCATATATGCGCGTTCTTGCTATGATCAGGATATTGAGTACTGGTTTTTACGAAAAAAGTTTTAATTATCAGAATTTTTCTATTGATTAAATAATAAAACCTATATTAAAATACTTCACTTCAGATGAATATAAACTTATCTCTCAATAGTTTTTTTTTTACCTTACAGAACCCTTACAGTATACATTTATGCAACGTTCTTTAATTGTAGCCATTGCTGTAGGCCTACTTTGTGCTATTGTAGGAAGTTATTTAATGGTACAAAGATTAGCTCTCTTAGGTGACGCAATTAGTCATTCAGTAATGCCTGGATTAGCTTTAGCTTTTTTATATAAAATTCCAATTTTAGTAGGAGCTTTATTGGCAGCGGTTCTGAGTACATTAATTATAGCCTGGCTTAATAAAGAATTTCCATTGAAAGAAGATACTGTAATTGGTATTGTTTTTGCAAGTTTCTTTGCTTTAGGAATAGTTTTAATTACTTTAATTCAAAAAGATAATAAGATTGATTTAAATCATTTTCTCTTTGGAAATATTTTAGGAGTAACTATAGAAGATGTTATCGCGACATCCATTATTTGCGGGAATGTTTTATTTATTGTTACTTATTTATATAAAGAGCTCTTATTTTTTACATTTGACCCTCTAGGTGCAGAAGCTCTAGGGCTCCCTGTCAAGCAATTAAATTTTTGCTTAATGGTATTAGTAGCATTAACTACTGTTGCGAGTATGAAAGCTGTCGGTGTAGTATTAGTTTTAGCACTTTTAATTATACCAAGTGCCTCAGCTTATCTCTTAGTTTCGAGACTAGATCAAGTAATGACAGTTGCTGCTAGTTTTGGAATTATCTCTAGCATAATTGGCATGTATAGTAGTTATTTCTTTAATATTCCATCTGGTCCTGCTATCGTCCTAATAGCATGTATCTGTTTTTGTTTTACCCTCATCATTTATAAAGTTTCCAGATTAGTATCAGAAAAACTTTAATTTTTCATAACTTACAGAAAAGTTCAAAATAATTACAGTATTAAAATTATAATTTAGCATTGCAAAATGTAAAATTTATTCTAATATAGTACTATGAAAAAATTTTTTACAGTATTATATTAATAAAATTTATTCCTTGTTCTTTGTAATGCATCTATGTACTAAATTTATAATATGAGAATTAAAAAATACTATATGATAAATAGTTTAGGATTTTTAGGGGTACTATTGTCTTTATTACTAGGAGCTCCGTCAATTGCCAATGCAAATCTATCTAGCTTAACTCTATGCAAAGATTCCAAAAGCTTTGCAGATCGTTTAAAAGTAAGCGTGCGAAAACTAGAAGGTCGCTTAAGTAAATACGACAAAGGCACTCCTCCAGCAATTGCATTACAGCAACAGATTGACAGAACTAAAAATAGATTCGCAAAGTATGCTGACAGTGGACTCTTATGCGGTTCAGATGGTTTACCTCATCTAATTGCAGATGGAAGATGGAGTCATGCCAAGGAGTTCAGTATTCCTGGATTATTATTTCTCTATATTACTGGATGGATTGGTTGGGTAGGTAGAGGGTACTTGCAAGACGTAAGGAAAACAAGTAAACCTACTGAAAAAGAAATTATTATCGACGTCCCACTAGCCCTGAAGTATATGTTATCTGGTTTTATATGGCCGTTAGCTGCATGGCAAGAATTAAGTACTGGTAAACTTGTGGCTTCTAAAGATGAGATTACGGTGTCTCCAAGGTAACGAGAAGAATTAATAGTATAATAAATTAAAAATCAATAGATAAGGATTACACCCAATATGAGTAATTTCACGTGCGACACGAAGTTATAAATATACAAAGCAAAAGATCTTACGCAGCATCTTTTTCGTTAAGGTAACCTATAAAAGGTAAAGAAGAGCTCTAAAAATTATATAATTGAGCAAATTAAGATAATGATGTGAAACATAATTCTTATAATTTCATTAATAAATCTAGAGTGATCACTTCTACCAGTTTCAGGTGATTCTATATTTATAAAACGTGTAACTACTAATGTATTTTTTATAGAGTAGTTAGGATTTCTGAAGAAATTTATTTCCAAAATCTCACAAAGAACATATATCAAATATTATTTTTCATTGTTCAAGTTTACTTAATTAATAAATTAATTCAGTGAATTGAAGTTACTCAAATAAAAGTTTACTCAATTTGAGCTATATGCAAGGAGACTTGCCCGTATAGTTCTACAGGAGGCTATAGAAAAAAATGCCTATCTTGACTAAATATTTATCTACTGCACCTGTTATAGGTACAATTTGGATGGTGTTTACAGCAGGCTTAATAATTGAAATTAATCGTTTTTTTCCAGACGCATTATACTTACCTTTATAAGCTTGAAAAAAAGAAGACTATTACAATAGAAGCTTTTGTTTTCAAGAATATCATTAATGATATAATTAGTGGATATAAAAATATCAACACTATTAAAGTAAAAGATTCAATGAGTTTAGTAAGTCAAAGTATCCTCGAAGCTGATGATGAATTAAGATACTGTACTATCGGAGAGCTTGAAGATATTCAAAATTATCTTGAGACAGGCTTAGAAAGAATAGAAATAATTGATAAAATTAAAGGTAAAGAAAAAGATATTATACGAACTGCTAGCAAACAACTCTTTCAAATCCATCCAGATTATATTGCCCCTGGAGGAAATGCAAATGGTAGTAAGCAAAGATCTCTTTGTCTGAGAGACTATGGATGGTATTTACGTCTTATTACTTATGGAATTCTAGCTGGAGATAAGGAGCCTATAGAACGAATTGGTTTAATTGGCGTAAAAGAAATGTATAATTCTTTAGGTGTACCAATTATAGGAATGATAGATAGTATCGAGTGTCTAAAGAAAGCTACAACTAGTTATTTTTCAACACCTGAAAATCAAATTATTGAACCATATTTTGATTATATAATCCGTAGCATGGCCCTTTAAAGAATCATAATAACTTGACTCTTAAATATTAATCATGCTATATTAAATGTTAGCCAAGATTATATCCTATAAAAGTTTAAAAATTGTCAGGACTTAAACGTAGCAGCAAGTTAACTATTTATAGTTAGTATAAATCTTGGTTCTTTTTACATGCGAAACTCTACCATCTTAATAAATTTAAACTATTTTATATTCATTTTTAATATGAACAAATGGGTAAAATTTTTTCAAAAATCTTCACTTATTAGAAATTCTTGTCTTTCATTAAAAAATTCTTATCAGACATTAATTACGATTAACCCTCAAAAAAAATATAGCTTGTTTCTCTCTTTAAATCCTAGAGTGAATCTTCATGAATTGGAAAAACTTTACGATTTGATTGGATGGGTAAGACGTCCTCCTCACAAAGTTAATCTTGCTTTACAGAATAGTTATTCCATAATAACACTCTCTATTAAGACAAACCAATATAATAAATTAATTGGTTTCGCTAGAGTAATTTCAGATCATGCTTTTAACGCTACTATCTGGGATATGGCTATTCATCCTAATTATCAGAAACAAGGACTAGGTAGTATAGTAATCGGAAAATTAATTCAAGAATTACGTTATCTTGGAATTGATACAATTACTCTGTTTGCAGATTCCCAGAGTATCAAGTTTTATAATAAACTAGGATTTTTAACAGATCCCCAAAATACAAGAGGAATGTTTTGGTATCCAAAGTAGACAATATGTATAATATTGAATATACTGAAAAAAATCCGGGATGTAGCGCAGTTTGGTAGCGCGCCTGCTTTGGGAGCAGGATGTCGCAGGTTCAAATCCTGTCATCCCGAATTAAGACATACGCCTTCCTTACCTATTTCTATTTTAAAGTTTTTATACTTGAATATCCTTTCAGTAATTTAAAAAATCATAAATAAAAAGATATTTATGATTTTTTAAATTATTATATCTATAAATTAAATAGACTACTTTTCAAAATATCTTCTGCTTCTAGAGTAACTAAATCAGCTTTAGTTAGTATTTTAGCTCCACTAGCAAAAATACGATTAGCTTGACGCATTCTAGCTCTATCAATAGCATTTCTAATACTTCTCGCATTTGCAAAAAGTGGCTGTGCCATTCTTTTTTGAATATATTGTAAAAGAGCTTCTTGAGCTTCAGGTGTAAATCGATATTGCTGCTCTTGTAACATCAATTGTGCGATAGTGACTAATTCTTCTGCAGTGTAATCTGGGAAATCTACATGATTAGCTACACGAGAAGACAAGCCTGGATTTGATTTGTAGAATTCATCCATTCTCTCTTTATAACCGGCTAACACTACAACTAAATCATCTCGCTGATTTTCCATTACTTGTAACAAAATTTCAATTGCTTCACTTCCGTAATCTCTTTCATTATCTGGCTTATAAAGATAGTAAGCTTCATCAATAAATAAAACACCACCTTTAGCCTGTTTTAAAACTTCTTTAGTTTTAGGAGCAGTATGACCTATATATTGCCCTACTAAGTCGTCTCTAGTAACTGTAAGCAAATGACCTTTTCTACTATATCCTAGACGGTGAAGAATATCTGCCATTTGCGTAGCTACGGTTGTTTTTCCAGTACCAGGACTCCCTGTGAAAGACATATGCAATCCTGGAGTGGTGGATGTTAACTTTAGACTTTTTCTCAATCTATCAATAAGTAATAAAGCTGCCATTTCTCTGATTCTTGTTTTTACAGGTACTAAACCAATTAATTCCTCATTTAATTGATCTAATATCTCTTGAATCTGTGTTTTTTCATATTCTTCTCGTAAATTTACAAGAGTATCCTCTGAAATTTTCTCGGTTGTGGTCATAATAGTTTTTACAGTATTTTAATTTTAAGTACTTTAAAGTTGTAGGTTTAGCTACAACTTTAAAGTTTAGTATATTTTTAGTAACGACTACCTTCTGGTTTATCTGTAGAATAAGAATGAATAGTGTAACGAATTGTTCTACCTTCTACTTCTTGACGCTGTAATGAGAATCCTGGCTCAGAAGCAGGTCTTTGAACAATAAATGATAATGAACAACTCTCGATTCCACGAGTATTATCATATGCATTAATTTTAACATATAAATTGGGATGTGCTTTACGGCATGCAGCTAATTCATACATAACCGAAGCAGGGTCCTTAATTTCAAATAATGGTAAACCCCACATGTCCCAATAAGCGTTACGTGGATGAGGATCATCAGTATATTCAATACTTACTGAATAATTTTGAGAAACAGCGTAAGCAATTTGCTTTGTAATTTGATCATCTGTAAGGTCTGGAAGATATGAAAATGTTCCTTGAGTTAGTCTCACTATTAATGCTCCTTAATGTATGGTTTAGAAAAATAGAATAATTAAAGACAGCTTAAAAACTAAACGTTTGCAGTTGGAGTTTGTACAAAATCAGCTGTATCCGTTGAAGTATAGTTGAAAGAAATATCTTTCCATAAGTCTAAAGCTGTTTGAAGAGGTCCGCAAGTTTTAGCTGCATCTCTTAAGATTTGAGGTCCTTCTGTTACATAATCACGACCTTCATTTCTAGCTAAAACCATACATTCTAAAGCTACACGATTAGCTGTTGCGCCTGCTTGAATACCATCTGGGTGTCCAATAGTACCTCCACCAAACTGAAGAACTACGTCTTCTCCTAAGTATTGAATTAATTGATGCATTTGACCTGCATGAATACCACCTGAAGCTACAGGTAATACTCTACGTAATGAAGCCCAATCTTGTTCAAAGAAAAGACCTTGAGGTAAATCAATTGGTAAATAACTATCTAGTAAAGTTCTATAGAAACCTTTGATCATTAAAGGATCACCTTCAAGTTTACCAACTACAGTTCCAGCATGAATGTGGTCAACACCTGCCATACGCATCCACTTACAGATTACTCTGAAGTTCATACCATGATTTTTTTGACGAGAGTAAGTTGAATTTCCTGCTCTATGTAAATGAAGAATCATATCATTCTTACGAGCCCATATAGCCATAGTTTGAATAGCAGTATAACCAATTACAAGGTCAATCATACAAATAATACTACCAACATCTTTAGAAAAAGCAGCTCTTTCATACATGTCTTCTATATTAGCAGCAGTAATATTTAAATAGTGTCCTTTAACTTCACCAGATGCTGCAACTGCACGATTTACACCTTCAATAGCAAATAAATATCTTTCTCTCCATCTCATGAATGGTTGAGAATTAATATTTTCATCATCTTTTAGGAAGTCTAAACCACCTTTTAAACCTTCATATACTACACGTCCGTAATTTTTTCCAGATAGACCTAATTTTGGTTTTACTGTAGCTCCTAAGAATGGACGACCAAAGTTGTTCATGCGTTCACGCTCTACAATTACACCTGTAGCAGGTCCTTGGTAAGTCTTCAAATAAGCATATGGAATACGCATATCTTCTAAACGTAAAGCTTTTACAGCTTTAAATCCAAATACGTTACCGATAATAGATGCTGTTAAGTTCGCAATTGATCCTTCTTCAAATAGATCGATATCGTATGCAATATACGCAAAATATTGATCAGGACTATTTGGTACTGGATCTACTCTATAAGCTTTAGCTCGATATAGATCACAAGCTGTTAACAAATCAGTCCAAACAACTGTCCAAGTTGCTGTAGATGATTCCCCTGCAACTGCTGCTGCTGCTTCTACTGGATCTACTCCTGGTTGAGGTGTGATTCTGAAAAGAGCTAAAACATCAGTTTCTTTAATTACGTGATCAGGATTCCAATAGCCCATTTTAGCATATGGAATAACACCAGACTCGTAACGTTCATTTTTAATTCTGGTGCGTTCTTCTACAGATTGAGACATGCATTCCTCCTTTAATATAAGGCAGTATCATTAGGCTTTAAGAAGCCGTGTGTACTATAATAAATTTTTATAAAACTATAATTTTAGGCGTACAACATCATTAAATATTGGGTGTATAAGAACTTTAGTATTGATTATTAAATAACATACTTAGGATTCTTAATCTTAACCTTAATATATAATTTACCACCAATTGAGCATCAATTAATTACCGGTTTATTTATATTAGTAATAAGTTTTTTTAATATTAAATTTAGAGGGTATACAATCTCCACATTTATTGAAAATTTTCTTATATAGTAATATACTATAAAATATGAATATTAACGTGACTGACCATTCTTTCAAAGAAGAAGTAGGAAACAGTACTATTCCAGTTTTAATTAATTTCTGGGCACCTTGGTGCGGTGCCTGCCGAATTATTATTCCTACTTTAGAAGAAGTTGCTCAAGAATATAAGGATACTATTAAGGTACTCAGAGTAAATACTGATGAGAATCCCACTATAGCTATGAAATACAATATTCGTAGTATACCTACTATTCTTATTTTACAGAAGAATGAAGTAATCATAAGGATTACTGGAGCTCTTCCTAAGTCAGTAATAATTCAAAAGTTAAAATATATTTTAAATACTAATGAAATTCAAACAGAATAATATATGGGAAAGAAATGCGAAATTACCGGAAAGACATTTAACAACGGCTATTCTGTCTCTCACTCTCACAAGAGGAGCAAAAAAAGACAACTAGCTAATTTGCAAAACAAAAAAATTTGGGTTCCTAAGCTAAATAGATGGGTTCGAATGAATATTTCAACCAAAGCATTAAAATCATTAAATAAAATTGAATACTTTAAAGTTTAATTAGTAGTACTAAAATTCCTGCTTAGGAATTTTAGTACTAATAAAAATCTTAAATTTATTATCTTTTATAACTCTGCACTATTTTGGTTCTGAGGTAATAGTAATTCTCTACGAGGAAACTCATTTATACGTGGGGCATGTAATAATACTAATCTGAAACGATTTATCCATAATTTAATAAAAAAGAGGTGAGGTGCAATCTTATTTTCGTAGAAATATTGCAAACCTCCTTTATTTGCTTCGTTAATCTTTAATTTTTGAATTAATTCGTAAGTTTCCCTATTAGGGGCTAAAACGAAATCTTTATAACTCAAATCAGGATTCTGTTCATAGTCCTTAATAAACCCATGAAAATTATATACTAGAAGATTTGGTTTTTTAGGCAATCTCAAATCAGGATTGGATTTACAGAATATATTCCAAGCAGCCTCAGCGCCTTCTAAACTAAGGAATAGATAATAGTGATTAGCTAAGTCAGCTTGATATTTAATAGTTTTTTTAGAGAATAGCCCAGTTCTAATTTGAATGTTCTGAATAATATATATGGGTTGATTAGCAAAACCGTCTTTACTAATTTTTTGTTTGTGATGAAATTGCATTTTTCTACCATATTGATGGCGATATGTAGTTATTAAGTCTCCAACTTCTTTCAGATCTGGGAGGAGCATAAAACGCGTCTCTGGAGGCGATGTCCTATTTAATTTATATGCAATACTTAAACGACTTGTCCGAATTTTAACTCCTAAATCTTGCGCAGATAATGCTCCAAATTTACGAATATTATACTCATATAATTTAGCATCTTCTGGGTTAAAGAAGAAGAAACCTAAAGTTGTCGCTCTAGTATCTTTCTCCCATTCAAATATTCTATAATACCAGTCGTAAAGCTTGTCACCATAATTTTTAATAAATGTTTCAGGCGGATAGGCCAGTATTAATTGACGCAAGTTATTTTCCACGGTAAATACAGGAAACTTATCTAATTTTTCCATAAGTAATTTTTGATTTGCTGTAGGAAATCCAGGCGACCTTCTATTTTTAAGAAATAGTACTTTGCGGATTATTTCTTCGGGACTCGACCACACAGGGATTCTTCTCCAATTTATGAGAATCGCAGATTCACCTTTTCTTCCTTTCTTTTGTTTTGGGAATTGAAAATGAATTTGTTCTGTTCGAAGAGCTCTTTTGAAGCGTTCTCTTGTTGATCTACGTTGCTCTTTCTCTTTTACATTTAATAATTCATCTTTTTTCAAATTATTTGTTAAAATTCCACTATTTCTACGGTAAATAAGAATTTTTTCCGTAAAATAATTATTAATTAAGTTGCTAAAGAATTTATCTTTTTTATTCTCCGAAATATAGCTAGTAGCCTTTTGTGTTCTTTGCTTTGGCATAGCATCCATCTCTTCTTTAGACAAAGTGCGAGCTATTCTCTTTATTTCTTTCTCTGAGGATTTTGACTTAATTCCAAATGATATTTTAGATCTAAGAGTAGTAGGGTTAGCTCCAATTCTGATGAATTGAGAAACTTGTGAATTAGATCTATTTGTAAAGACTTCAAACTTAACTTGATTTAAATTATTAATATTTAATGTTTGAATAAAAAAATTCAGAATAGGAAGTGCTATATGGATGTTTTTAGATATAATCATGTTTATCTTTTTTATTCTTTGCTCGAGTTTAAATTGGCGAAAGTAATTAAATAAATTATTATATAATTTATTTTAAGCTATTTTCTATCATATCTTAAGATTTTTTATAAGACAATACTTAGAAAGGCTCTCTTAATATTTCGTAAAAATTTTGAGAGAGTTATACTATATTATATATAACTGGCGGTATAGCCAAGTGGTAAGGCAGAGGATTGCAAATTCTTTACCCTCAGTTCGAATCTGAGTACCGCCTCAGTATTCATAAATTGGGGGCGTGATGGAATGGTAGACATAACAGATTTAAAATCTGTTGATTATTTTTAATCGTGAGGGTTCAAGTCCCTCCGCCCCCATTATTTAACTCTTATAGAAAATATAAAAATGTGTATTTGTATTAATTGTCAATTTATTACAGAGTGCTCGGTTTATCATTTAGTAGAAAAACAGCATCAAAGAAGGAAAGAAAGAAATCTACTTTCATGTAATTTTATACCTGATTTATCAATTATTAAAATTAACATTTTATCTAAAAACTACTCTCAATCTGAATTAGATTGGGATGTTATCGAATGTCTTTCTTTTATAGAAGAGCCTGGTATATGGTTAAGCAGAACTTAAAACTCTTCAGCTACATTCTTTAAAAATTCAGAATTAATTTTTGAAGAACGTGTAAGGGAAATTTTCCCTGTTCTAGCAATTTCAATAATTCCAAAATTTCGAATTATTTTTTCAAAAGCAGCTATTTTTCCTGGATCACCAGTAACTTCTACCATTAAAAAATTTTCTGCTAGATCCACAATTTTTGCTCTAAAAACATTAATGACTTCAATAATAGCTGTTCTCTTCCCATTACTTGCATCAATTTTTAATAACATCAACTCTCGCTCTACAGAAGGAGTTACTGTTACATCATTTACTTTTAAAACATTAATTAGTTTATACAACTGCTTAGTAATTTGTTCGATTGTACGCTGATCTCCAGGAATTACCATGATAATTCGTGAAATCCCAGAAATTTCTGTAGGTCCTACTGCCAGACTATCAATATTAAAACCACGTCTAGCAAATAGACCAGCTATACGAGATAGTACTCCTATCTCATCTTCTACTATAACAGATAATGTGTGTTTGGTGGGTAGAAAAGGATAGTAGTCTCCCTCAGAACCATACGTGCAAGTCTCCTCGCATACGGCTCATTAATCTTAATATTAGATACTAAAAAATTTTAGCTTATAAATTTATTACAAATAAGTCTTCTGCTTTTTTTTTTCCTAAAACTATTCAAATCCAATAATAGTCTTGCCTCGTCTTAAAAAAAATACCAAAATGTATTCTAGTTAAATAAACATAGTCAATCAGTTTACAATTTATAATTATTTTTAGGTAGATATAATCTCCAATAAAGCTATACGTGCAAGTCTCCTTGCATATAGCTTAAGTAACAACTGACAATTATTACCTATTTATTTATACCCTACTAAAAGTAACTAGTAGTTTAATTCAACATGATAAATATCTGAACCCAGTCAAGCTAGGTAGCCCACGTTCCACTCGTAAATAATCAATTATAAAATAATATATAACTTAAAAATTTTCCATGCCTAGTATTTATCATACAACTTACATAAGAATTTGTTACGATAACACTTTAATTTAGAAAACTTTAATTAAACTAACTTTTCATACTGTAATGTAAAATAATAGATCTGCTTCACTATTCAAATAGAAATAGCTGTCTACTTTTTTATAATCTAATGAGTAACTTCGTGTCGCACTATGTATAATTTTAACCAGCAATTGAAAAATATCTACTATGCATGTCTATGCTACTCTAGCATTTTTATAACTTATTTCATTGCTTTAGTTCCTGAATTATATGGAATTAAAAGAAATAGTATTAGAGTAATTTTTTCTAGAAAAATCTAGTAAGATTTTGCGAGTCGCACCATAAATAAAATTATTTGGCATACTATTTTATATTTCTATAATTTAATATAATATAAATTATATATATTCGCTAGATTTGTAAAAAATTGCATATATATTTTTTTTTTGATATTGTTTTATTAGTGGGCCTGTAGCTCAGTGGATTAGAGCACGTGGCTACGAACCACGGTGCCGGGGGTTCGAATCCCTCCTCGCCCGTATAAATAATTAAAAACTTAACTCCATAATTCACATAATATTCAGACAGTTAAATTATGAAAAAACATATTTTATATGAAAACAATGCTAGGAAAGCTTTAGAAAAAGGCTTGGCTACATTATCCGAAGCAGTTGCTGTAACAATTGGACCTAAAGGAAGAAATGTTGTTTTAAGTAAGAATTTGCAAAATCCTCAAATTATAAATGACGGAGTTACTATTGCTAGAGAGATTTATCTTGAGAATTCCATTGAAAATATGGGAGCTTGTTTAGTTAAAGAAGTTGCTGCCAAAACAAATTCAATTGCTGGTGATGGAACAACAACATCTATCGTCTTAGCACATAGTATTATGCAACAAGGTTTAAAATATATTTCTTCTGGAATGGATGCAATGAAGTTGAAGAAAGGAATACTCAAAGCTGTTAATTTTGTAATTGATCAAATACAAGAGTATAGTAAACCTGTTAAATATTCTTCTGATATTGCTCAAATAGCAAGTATCTCTGCTAATAATGATACAAGTATGGGAACAATTATAGCTCAAGCTTTTAATAAAGTAGGAAGAGAAGGGATTATTTCTTTAGAAGAAGGTAAATCTACTGTAACAGAACTAGAAATTACAGAAGGAATGCAGTTTAATAAAGGATTTCTATCGCCTTACTTTGTCAATGATAAAAGTACAATGAAAATAGTTAAAAATAATCCATATATTTTAATCACCAATCAAACTCTTTCATCTGTTCAAAAAGAAATTATTCCTATACTAGAAGTGGTAGCTAAAACGAATAAACCTTTAGTTATAATCGCGGAGGACATCGAACAAAAAGCTTTGTCTACGCTGATTATTAATAAATTAAAAAATATTATTGATGTGGTGGCAATTAGAGCTCCTGGATTTGGGAAAGATATAACTCCTTTTTTAGAAGATCTCTGTGTCTTAACTCAAGGAGAACTAATTTCCAAGGAATCAGGAATCCGTTTTAATAAATTACGAATGAATATGTTAGGTCAAGCAAGACAAATAATCATTGATAAAGAAAATACAACGATTATTGCAGATAAAAATCAATTAATTGTACAAAAAAGATGTAATTTTCTACGCAGGCAAATTGAATCTAGCGACTCTCTATATGAAAAAGAAAAATTAAGTAATCGTTTAGCTAAGTTATCTGGTGGTGTAGCCGTAATTAAAATTGGTGCAACTACTGAAATTGAGATGCGAGAAAAAAAGTTAAGATTTGAGGATGCTATCAACGCTACTAAAGCTGCGATTAGTGAAGGTATCATTCCTGGCGGAGGTAGTGCTTTAGCCCATATTTCTACAAAGTTAAATAACTGGGCGAAAATGTCACTTAAAGATGAAGAATTAGTTGGTGCTTTCATAGTAGCTAAAGCAATGACTATACCTTTGAAACGTATCGCTTCTAATGCTGGTCAACAAAGCGCTTATATTTTAGATCAGGTAAATTCTTACTCGTATAATATTGGATATAATGCAATTAATGATGAATATATAGATTTATTTGAAGCAGGCGTCATAGATCCAGCCAAGGTAACTAGATGCGCATTACAAAATGCAGCTTCAGTAGCTAGTATGTTACTAACTACTGAATGTGTTGTTTCATCTTGTGAGAATTAAATAGTAGTAAGTCGAGATACTTCTAGTTTCGCTGTTCGTTTTAAAGGACGGGTAACTAGATTTAGAATCTCTACTGCATTGCTGAAGCCATGAATTTGAGAAAAAGTAAATTCAACAGACCATTTAGTATGAATATTCCGAGCCTCTAGTGGATTAGCATGGGCCATTCCAGTAATAACTAAATCTGGAGATAAATCATAAATTCGATCTATTTGATTATAATTATCAGGTTTCTCAACAATGCGGGGCATCATAGTATTTTTCTTATGACAAACTGTTTCCAAAAGTTTAAGCTCCGCAGCCTGATATCTCTTGTCCATATAAGGAATTCCTATTTCATAAACTGTCATACCACAATTAATCAAAAAACGTGCGATCGAAATTTCTAATAAATTATCTCCCATGAAAAAAACCGATTTATTCTTCAATACGCTTAAATGATCGCTTAAACTATTCCATATTTCAAGTTCTCGTTCTTCTAAACCTTTAGGTACGACTCCATAAACAGAACAAATTTTTTCTATCCATGCACGTGTTCCATCTGGGCCAATTGGAAAAGGTGCATTAATTAATTTAGCTTTGCGTCGACGCATTAAAGTTGTAGCAGTACGACTTAGAAATGGATTAATTCCAATGACATAGGCACCTTCAGGAATATCAGGAAGGTCTGTATACTTAGGTGAAGGTAACCATCCATCAACTTTTATCCCTTGTTTTTCTAATTCTAATGACAACTGTTTAGCCGTAAAATCTGGTATTGAACCAAATACAATCAGAGGTGGTTTCTCCTTCGCGTGCAGAATAGTTTTAGGACAGCGATGAGCCATTGCAGCTAGAACTGTATCTTCTCCTTGAGTGAAAGCATAATCTAAACCATTTGCACGTGCTACAACAATTGGAATACCTATGTCACCTTCTAATTTAGGTGCAATTCCTTCTAAATCCATCTTAATAATTTCAGTGGTACATGTACCTATCCAGAAAATCACACTTGGATTACGATCTTTTTTGATTTGCAAACATAAACGTTTTAATTCTTCATAATCATTCAATTGAGCAGAAATATCTCCCTCTTCCAACTCTGCCATAGCATAACGAGGTTCTGCAAAAATCATAACTCCCATTGCATTTTGTAGGAAATAACCACATGTCTTAGTCCCAATTACGAGAAAAAAACTATCTTCTATTTTTTGATAAAGCCATGAAACACAACTTATCGGACAGAAGGTATGGTAGTTACCTGTTTCGCATTCAAAACTTAATTCTTTAGATTGTATAGTTGTCATAAAGTTATCTTAATTATATTTATTTAAATAACGACTAAAGACATCTCTTCTTCAGGATTGATAGCAGAGGAAGTATCTTTTACTTTAGTTAAGTAGAAATCAGACAGTAGAGAGAATAGTTCTCTATCTGCAGCTTCTTTAGGAACGACTCCTTCCGGAGATGTAATAATTTGGTCAGCTATATTTAAATAATAATCACAGATATAACTCAAAGAATTATCAACTTCACTAATTTCAAACAAAGTTTTACCTTTGACCCTAGAAACTCTAATCTCTTCAATCAAGGGTAAAACTTCTAATACAGGAATTGGAATATTATCAATATATTTATCAATCAAATCTCTCTGCGCAGTTCTATTTCCTATCAATCCAGCTAATCTTAAGGAGTGTGTCCTAGCCTTTTCTCGAACAGAAGCAGAAATCCGATTAGCTGCAAATAAGGCATCAAAACCGTTATCTGTAACGATTATACAATAATCTGCATAATTTAAAGGAGC